>Ga0307991_1000076_pt1 | contig 77027 bp, 74 predicted proteins | sample EllFjometagen131_FD_203146 | JGI IMG/M metagenome (GOLD analysis project Ga0307991, IMG submission 203146) | Marine microbial communities from Ellis Fjord, Antarctic Ocean - #131 | ecosystem: Environmental > Aquatic > Marine > Unclassified | place: Southern Ocean | collected 2014-10-08
AAAAACCTACTGAGTTACCAAGTTGTTGGGAAAGCATAAAGCTGGTGGATCAATTCGCATATTTACCGTTTTAAGGAGGTATTTTATCTTGAAAAATAGGCGGTGAAATAAATAGTTATTCAACACCAGGTCAGACCGCTGAGCAATTCAAGATTTCTAGCTGAAAAATTGTTCTCCAACCTTTTTGAAAACCGGCAGTGAGCGTTCAATGGAGGCGTCATCGATGCAATAGGCTAGTCGGAAATATCCGGCCCCTCCGAAGCCGCTACCGGGTACGGCCAGGATATTATGGGTCTGGAGGATGCGGACAAATTTTACATCATCGCTGATGGGACTTTTGGGGAAGAGATAAAAAGCTCCCTGGGGCTTTTTAAGGGTAAAACCGGCATCAGTCAGCCCGGCATAGAGAAGGTCACGTTTTTGCCTATATTGGGAGATATTGATAGAAGTTCCCTGGATTCTGGCCACCAGCCGCTGCATGATTCCCGGGGCATTGACGAAGCCGAGGATCCGGTTGCTAAAAAGGAACCCGGCGGCCAGGGAGCCGAAATCGTCGGCATTGGGATTCAGGGCCAGGAAGCCAATGCGCTCTCCGGCAAGGGAGAGCTCTTTAGAATAGGAGTTGGCAATGATGCTGTTTTTATAAAATGGAAAAACAGGAGGTACCACCGCATCATCATAAATAATTTTACGGTAGGGTTCATCGGCAATCAGGTAGATGGGATGACCGATTTCAGCAGATTTTCGTTCCAGCAGTTCTCCCAGTTTTTGGATTTGGGATTCAGGAAAGATGGCCCCACTGGGATTGTTGGGTGAATTGATGATCACTGCCTTGGTTTTTTCGCTTATTTCCGCTTCTATGGCCTCCAGGTTGAGGGTGAAGTCGGTCAAAGGATCAGCGGTTTTCAAAACCCCACCGTGGTTGTCCACATAAAAATTATATTCAACAAAGAAAGGCCGCGGAGAAATGACTTCATCTCCGGGGTTGAGGATGGTTTTGAAAATGACATTCAACGCTCCGCCTGCTCCGCAGGTCATGACCACTGAATCAGCCGGTACGCTGATTTGCTGCTCATGGCTCAGGGTGCCAGCCACCGCCTGCCTGGTTTCAGGGTAGCCGGCATTGGGCATGTAGCCGTATTTCATCGGGATACGTTCCTGGATAATCTTAACCAGTTCTGTTTCAACTTCTTCAGGTGGATAGACATCCGGGTTGCCAAGGGTGAAATCGTAAACGTTTTCAGCTCCAAGCCGGGCTTTTAATTCAGCTCCTTCTTCAAACATCTTGCGGATCCAGGATGAACGGTCCATGAAATTTTTAATCTTGTCAGCGATAGCCATTTCTAGTTTTCCTTCTCTGAGAGGAATTTATTGATTATATCGAGTACCTGCTCCATCTGTTCAGGGGTACCGATGGTGATGCGAATGCCCCGGTCAAGGGGCGGGGTGCTGAAGTAGCGAACCAGCACTTGGTGTTGCTGTAGATAGTGGTATAAATCACCGGCCTTAAATCCTGCCGGGGGAATGGTAAAAATGAAATTTGACTGGCTGGGATAAGTGGTAAAGTTTTTTTCGGTTAATTGTCGGTTGAATTTCTGTCGCATCTCTTTTATTCTGGTAACAGTTTTTTCCAGGTAAGCCTGGTCCAGCAGGGCGGCAGTTGCTGCTTCCTGGGCCAGGAGGTCAAGGTTATAACTGTCCCGGGCTTTGTCCATTTCAGCGATCAGCATCGGGACGGCAAAGGCTAATCCAACCCGCATGGCTGCCAGAGCGTAGGATTTTGAAAAAGTGCGAGTGACTACCAAGTTTTGGCATTGGTCCAGCAGGGACAGGGCACTTTCTTTGGCAAAATCTCCGTAGGCTTCATCAACCACCAGGATGCCGTTAAGTTGATCGGCCATTCTCCTGATAAAATGATTGGAAAAACCTAGGCCATAAGGAGCATGGGGATTGGTGAGGAAAAAAAGTTTTATCCCTGTTGTTGTAATAATTGGTTCAGGGGTTGCCGGATCAAAGGCAAAAGCTTTAGGACTGGCACCGCGAATTTGGGCCAAAACCGGGTAGAGAGAATAGGAGGGGTCAAAAAACCCCACCTGTTCACCGGGGTCAACAAAAGTGTCCAGCAGTATCCTCAACAGGTCATCGGAACCATTTCCAGCCATGACCTGTTCAGCAGTTACACCATATATTTCTGCTGCCGTCTGTCGCAAGCGACTGCTGACCGGGTCTGGATACAGTCGCAGTCTTTCATGATTTTCCGCCGCTTTTCTGATTGCCGTCGCTACTGCCGGAGATGGTGGATAAGGATTTTCATTGGTATTCAGCTTGATTATTTGGCTGCCGCGAGGAGGCTGAAAACCGGGAGTATAACCAGCCATTTCCCCGATTGCAGGACGGACATAGGGTGTTCTACTCATAATAATTGCGCTGCTTCCTTGGCAAAATAGGTGAGAATCAGGTCGGCTCCAGCCCGTTTGATCGACAGCAGGGTTTCCATCATCACCCGGGGGCCATCAATCCAGCCAAGCTGATCGGCTGCCTTAATCATGGCATATTCACCACTGACATTGTACGCCGCCAGAGGATAATCAAACTCTTCCCGCATCAATCGAATGATATCAAGATAGGGAAGGGCCGGTTTGACCATGATCAGGTCAGCCCCTTCCTGAATATCCTGGTCAGCCTCCCTGATTGCTTCCCGGACATTGGCTGCATCCATCTGATAACTTTTCCGATCACCAAACTGGGGCGGGGATTCAGCGGCATCGCGGAATGGTCCATAGAAGGCTGAGGCATATTTTACCGAGTAGGCCATGATCGGGGTTTCTTCGAACCCTTCATGATCCAAGGCTTCCCGTACAACTCCTATACGGCCATCCATCATGTCGGAGGGAGCGACCATATCAGCTCCGGCCCTGGCATGAGATACGGCTTCCCGGGCCAGAAGTTCCAGGGTGGGATCGTTGAGAACTTTTTCCCCCTGGATTATGCCGCAATGTCCATGGGAAGTGTATTCGCATAAACAGACGTCGGTGATCACCTGTACCTGGCTGGCGGTTGATTTGATAGCCCTGATGGCCCGCTGAATGATACCCTGATCGTCATAGGCTTCGCTACCTAGCTCGTCTTTATGTTCAGGGATTCCAAAAAGGATGACCCCGGGAATTCCCAATGACTCCACTTCCTCCATTTCCTTGAGCAACATGTCAATGGAGAACTGGTAATTTCCCGGCATGGAGGATATCTCCTTTTTGACCCCTTCTCCAGGGCAGACAAACAAGGGATAGATGAAATTGTCAACGGACAGTCTGGTTTCCCGAACCATGCGGCGAATGGTTGGATTAGCCCGTAATCGTCGGGGGCGATAGATGGGGAAATACATGGTATACTCCTTAGTTTCCATCCGGAAACCGATGTTTCCGGATGGGCAGTTAGTTGTCAGCCTTTAGCTCTCAGCTTAACCAGTTTTTTCAATTAAACATTCCTTAACTGTTGGTCAAGACCGGGTTGTCAGCCATTCTTTTATAGCTCCTATCATTCCTTCAACCGTATATTGGCTGGCTTCAATTTGGACATCCAGGCCAAGTGCCCGGGCAGTTGCCGTGGTTATGGGTCCAATGCAGGCAGTTGGCAGCTGGCGGATACGCTCGGCAATCAGCGGTTCATGACAATGGTTGACCAAATTGCTTACCGAGGAAGAACTGGTAAATGTCAGGATATCAATATTTTTTTGATCCGTAAATAATTTATTGATCTTTTCGGATGATTTTCGCGGAAAAACGGTTTGGTAAACCGTAATAACGTCTACCGTGGCCCCACGCTGACGCAAGGTTTCCGGTAAAATCTCGCGGGCTTTCAGGGCCCGGGGCAGGAGAAAATACTTGCCGGCGACTGGGGTGTCTGCCAGTGCCCGCAGGATACCTTCTCCCTGAAATTTTTCTGCAATGATTCTGATTTCCAGTCCCCGTTTTTCCAGGGCGGCAGTGGTTTTTGGTCCGACACTGATAATGTTGTAATGCTTTAACCGGGACAGGTTGTGATTAAGATCTTCAAATCGGTTGCAGAAAAAATTTACCCCGTTAACGCTGGTAAAAATCAGCCATTGGTACTTGTCTAATGAGGCAATTGCCTGATCCACAGGAACCCAGGAGTCAGGTGGAATTGTCTCAATAGTGGGCAGAAGAACTGGGATGGCCCCTTCACGGCGCAGCAGAAAGACAAAACTTTCAGCTTGGCATTCAGGACGGGTTACCAGGATATATTTGCCGTTCAGAGGACCGTCACTGGTTTTCCTGCTCATAACATTCCTGCAGAATTCCTTTAGCCCCCTGGCTAAGCAGATTTTTGGCCAGTTCAATGCCTAACTGGTCAGGGTCATCATGGGTGGACATGGTTTCTTTGATTATGGTACTGCCATCTACCTGGGCCACCAGCCCGGTTAGTGTTACTGTATTTCCGTTTACCGTTGCGTAGGCGGCAATGGGAACCTGGCAGCCACCTTCAAGGGTTCGTAAAAAGGCTCGCTCAGCGGTTACCGCCAGGCTGGTTTCCTGGTGGTGGAGGAAACGGATGAGGTCGTCGGTTTCCTGGTCGTCCAAACGGATTTCCAGCCCCAGGGCACCTTGGGCAATGGCCGGCAGACTGAGCTCAATTGGCAGAACCTCGGTAACCTGAGCATCAAGTCCCAGTCGTTTGACCCCGGCATAGGCAAGGATGATTCCGTCATAATCATGGTTGGCCAGTTTTTTCAGCCTGGTATCAACGTTGCCCCGCAGGTCTTTAAGCTCGAGGTCGGGATAGTGGTATTTCAGCTGAGACCGACGCCGAAGACTGCTGGTTCCGATGACAGCACCAACAGGTAGTTTCTCTATGGGGATTCCCTGATAGGAAAAAAAAGCATCCCGGGGATCTTCCCGTTTTGGGGTGACCACAATGCCCAGACCTGCAGGTAGTTCGGTAGGTACGTCTTTCATGCTGTGAACCGCCAGGTCAATGGAACCATTCAATAGGGCATCTTCAATTTCTTTGACAAACAGTCCCTTGCCGCCAATCTTGGCCAGCGGTACATCGAGAATCTTATCTCCCTTGGTTTTGATCAGGGTAGTGGATATGTCCAGCTCAGGGTGTTGGGTGGTCAACTGGGATTGAACCCATTGTGCCTGCCAGCGGGCCAGAGCGCTGGCCCGCGAACCAATAATCAGCTTTTTTTTCTTCATGAAGATTTATCCTGTTTACATTGTTCAAAGTCATTAAGCTTATACATTTGTCGAACGATTTCCACTGGTAATTGTTCGCCGTATTCGGAATGTTCCTTGATAAAGGTAATGGGCTGGTGCAAGAGTTTATTGACAATTGCCTTGGCCATGGACTCAAGTTTTTTTTGTTGTTTTTTTGACAGGTCTGGAAAACTGGACAGGGTTTTTTCCAATTCCTGTCGGCTGATTTCGTCGGCCATCTGGTGCAGGGCTTTGATGGTCGGAGTCAGCTGGAGTGATTCAAGCCAATGAATGAACTTTTCAACTTCAATGGCAACCAGAGCTTCAGCCCGTTCTGCCTCCTGTTTGCGATGGTCAATATTCTCTGTTACCACGTCCTGCAGGTCATCAACATCATAAAGAAAAATTCCATCCATATTGTTGGTAGCCGGGTCAATATCCCGGGGAACGGCGATGTCAATGAGAAAGATCGGCCGGTGTTTGCGCTTCTTCAGCGCTGGTGCCAGATGCTCAGGTTTAATCAGGTACGAGGGGGAACCGGTGGAACTGAGCAGGACATCAACTCGATCAAGTTGACTGTGAAAATCTTTGAATTCAATCGCAGATCCGTCAAATTCATCTGCCAGTTGTCGGGCTCGTTGGTAAGTGCGGTTGGTAACCAGGACCTTTTTTACCCCTTGGTTGACGAAGTGACGGGCAGCCAATTCGCACATTTCTCCGGCGCCAACCAGCATGACCGTTTTATCGCTTAAATCACCAAAGATTTTCCTGGCCATTTCCACGGCGGCAAAACTGACCGATACCGCGCTATTGGCTATTTTTGTCCGGGTACGTACTGATTTGGCCACTGAAAAGGCCCGATGCATGAATTTGTTAAGAATCAGGCCGGTAGCTTTATGTTCCGAAGCCAGGGCATATGCTTCTTTCAGTTGACCAAGGATCTGCGGTTCACCAATGACCATGGAATCAAGGCTTGAAGCAACCTGAAAAACATGCTGAATGGCTTCCTGGTCACAATAATAATATAAACTGTCAGCGAATTGGGCGGCCGGAAGATCTTTGAACGTGCCGATGAAATCTACCAGTTTGTTTCTGGTGATTTCTACATCTTCACAGATGCCGTAAATTTCCACCCGGTTACAGGTGGAAAGAATCATGCTTTCCTGCAGTCCTACATCCTGTTGCAGCTGCTGCAGAGCTTCCGGAATACTTCCTTCGGCAAAGGCCAGGCATTCACGGATTTCTACCGGAGCGGTTTTATGATTGACTCCCAGGGTTACAATATTCACTTTATAACCTCAATGGGCGCCATAGGCATGGAGCCCTGACAGGAGTAGATTAACGCCGAGAAATGTAAACATGATGGCTACAAAACCGATAATGGAAAGGATGGCGGCTTTTTTCCCCCGCCAGCCGGAGTTTAAGCGCCCATGCAGCAGGGCGGCATAGAGGAACCAGGTAATCAGGGACCAGGTTTCTTTAGGGTCCCAGCTCCAGTAGGAACCCCAAGCCAGTGAAGCCCAGATAGATCCGGTTATTATTCCCAGGGTTAAAAACGGGAATCCGATGCTTAAGCAGGTATAGCTGAGCTGATCAAGCTGGTTTAATGATGGTAATCGTTTGAATAAGTTGCTGATGCGTTTGGTCTTAATCAGATGTTCCTGGATTAAATACATGATTCCCAGACCACAGGTCATGGCCAGCAGGGCGTTTCCGGCAAAACTGAAGATGACATGGACCGGCAGCCAGAGGCTTTTCAATGCCGGAGGGTGAGGTTTGACCTGCTGGATAATCAGCATGCTCCATAGCAGGGTGATGGTGGTTAACGGATTGATAAAGGCACCGAGAATTGAGACTTTAGCGGTTCGTGAAATCCACAGGTAGATCCCGGCCAGGAAAAGGGAAAAACAGGATAGTGATTCGTGGAGGGTGGTAACCGGAAAGGCCCCGCTTTCCCAGAAACGCCAGGCGAAAGCAGTCAGATGGAGGATGAAACCACCGGTTATGAGCCAGTTTTCAGCCTTGCTGGTCTTTGTGGAGGTGCGGTATATCTGGACAAAACCAGCCAGCATGCCCAGCATATAGCAGAGCAGGGCACCGGTGAGCAAGAGAGAATAGGATGAAAACATCATGTTGTTCCGATGGTTGTCGGCAGCTCCATGGCCTGTTAAAGAAGATAAAAAAATTTACCATGAAGCAAAGAAGAACATGAAGAAAAGACAGAAAAAACCTTCATGAGCTTTATGTCCTTCATGGTAAAATAAAAAACTAATTTTAACAAGTCAGTTTAGCAGTAGCTGATTCCAGCGTTGTTCAGTCAAGTTGTTGTTAATAATATCATATGGAAGTGGTATGACATGTCACCTATAGCGGGAAAAGGAGAAAATTGTCAACCTGTTTATGGGGTTATGGGGAACTGAGGGGAGTTGCAGACTGTTTCGTTAGCGATGTATTGAAACAAAAAAGGTAGCAGAAACCGCCACCTTTTGAAACAGGATTCAGATCGTTATTTGAGATAAAAAAGAATGGTCGGGATGAGAGGATTTGAACCTCCGACCCCTGCGTCCCGAACGCAGTGCTCTACCGGACTGAGCCACATCCCGAGTGCGGAATCTCTTATGATATTATTTCCGGAAAGTCAAGGGTAAATATCTGTCAGATCAAAAGATCCCTCTAAAAAGTCTTAGTTTCCGTATGGTATAATCGTGCTGGGAGAAAACGCTTTTTCGTGATATGTTTCGGCTAGAAAAATCTTGACTCAAGTTTGCTAGTTTGTGTATGTACCGAAGTCTTTATGAGCGGCAATTATGATGGCGTTGTAAAAATAGCATTTCCCTTTGTTGAGCTGCAGTTTTCCTTATAGTGAGGTACTGTAAGTCCCAGCCATGCCTCATGTTTAGATGTACCCCCTTTTAACGCTTTTTTTGAGAGCCTCAATTTAAATAAGGAGAAATAGTCTAAATGAATCATATTGGTTTTAAGGTTTCTGGTAGATCACATACTTGTGGCGAACTGCGCCATCAGGATGTCGGTAGTCGCGTTGTTCTGGCAGGTTGGGTGCAGAACTGGCGGGATCATGGTGGGGTGGTCTTTGTGGATTTGCGGGATCGTTATGGTTTGACCCAGGTGGTTTTCAATCCTGAAATTTCCCCACAGTCCCATAAATTGGCTCATTCTGTGCGTAGCGAATTTGTCTTGCAGGTCGAAGGTGATGTAGCTGCCCGTCCTGAAGGGACGGCGAATGAAAACTTGGAAACGGGTGAAATTGAGATTATCGTTGATCAGGTAAAAGTATTAAATCAGGCGAAAACCCCACCCTTCATGGTGGATGATCCTGGAGAGATATCAGAGACTCTGCGGCTCCAATATCGTTACCTGGATTTACGACGACCGGCTATGCAGCAGGCCCTTATTTTTCGTCATCGGTTGTCCGGTTTGGTGCGGTCATTTTTGGATGAGCGGGGATTTTTGGATCTGGAAACCCCCATGCTGACGAAAAGCACTCCTGAGGGGGCCCGTGACTATCTGGTTCCCAGCCGTACCAATCCAGGGCAGTTTTTTGCTCTGCCTCAGTCACCCCAGCTTTTCAAACAATTATTGATGGTTTCAGGATTTGATCGTTATTTTCAGATTGTCAAATGCTTCCGTGATGAAGACCTGCGGGCTGACCGGCAGCCGGAATTTACCCAGATTGATATGGAGATGTCTTTTGTTGAGCCCGGGGATATTATTGTCCTGATTGAAGAATTGATGACAGTGGCTTTTAAGCACTTGCTTGATATTGAGCTGCCGGCATCATTTCAGCAACTGACCTATGAACAGGCTATGGCTGATTACGGCCTTGATGCACCTGACCTGCGTTTTGATATGAAACTGGTTGATTTAAGTAAGGTGTTTTCCTCCAGTGGCTTTAAAGTTTTCCGCTCGGTCCTGGATGGTGGCGGTATGATCAAGAGTATTAATTTCAAAAGTGGGGCATCCCTTTCCCGAAAGGAAATTGATGGTCTGCTGGAAGTGGTGAAAGTCTATGGGGCCAAGGGCCTGGCCTGGATCAAAATCACGACGGATGGCTGGCAGTCGCCGATCGTCAAGTTTTTCAGCGAGACGGAGGTTGGAGATCTGAAAGCAGCTATGCAGGTTGAAGAGGGCGATCTGCTGCTTTTTGTTGCCGATCAGCCCGCCATAGTCAACGAATCCCTGGGGCGACTCCGCCTGCATCTGGCTAAAATGATGGATCTTATTGATGAAGAGCAGTTTTCTTTCTGTTGGGTAACTCATTTTCCCCTGTTGCAATACGATGGTAAAGAGAAAAGACATGTGGCCGTCCACCATCCGTTTACTGCGCCTTTGGATGAAGATATAGCTTTGTTGCAGACAGATCCCGGTGCGGTGCGGTCAAAAGCTTATGATTTGGTTTTAAATGGCATTGAAATAGGTGGCGGTAGCATCAGGATTCATGATTCAAAACTGCAGGAACAGATTTTTAAACTTCTGCAGATCGGTCCGGAGGAGGCCCAGGAGAAATTTGGCTTTTTGCTGGATGCCCTTGACTATGGGGCGCCGCCACACGGAGGGATTGCTTTTGGTCTTGATCGCATGGTGATGTTGTTGCTGCGTCTGCCATCCATACGTGACGTTATTGCTTTCCCCAAAACTCAGAAGGCCACGTGCTTGATGACCGGAGCGCCGACAGCTGTCGGCAGCCGGCAATTGAAAGAACTGGCGATTAAACTGGCGTAGTTGGGTAAAAGCAACGGGCTACCCTCACGATGTCGCGCTTGAAACAGCACCGGTTGCTGATATTGAACGCGATGCAAAAAGTATACCAGACAGTACTGGAAAAAAGTTATCAGCTGTCAACTATCAGCTTGCAGTAAAATAATGGAGGATTTTTATGGGACAAACTCTGGTGGAGAAGATTTTATCGGCCCATGCCGGGCAGTCATTGCAGGCCGGAGATATGGCTGTCTGCAATGTTGATGTATGCCTGACTCAAGATGGTACCGGACCACTGGCCGTGCGGCAGATTGAAAAACTGGGTGCAGAAGGGGTGAAAAATCCGGAGAAAACGGTACTGTTTATCGATCATGCGGCTCCCAGTCCGCGCAAGGAACTTTCCAACGACCATATGCTGCTTCGTTCTTTTGCCAAAAAAACCGGCAGTCAGCTTTCTGATATCGGCGATGGTGTTTGCCATCAGGTAATTATGGAAAAATATTTGAACCCGGGAGAACTTTTAATCGGTGCTGATTCGCATACCTGTACCGGCGGTGCCATTGGTGCTTTTGCCACCGGCATGGGTTCTACTGATGTGGCGGTTGGAATGGTTTTTGGAAAAACCTGGCTCCGGGTTCCCGAAACGCTGAAATTTTTGATTAGCGGAGATTTGCCGTCCGGAGTGTATTCCAAGGATATTATTTTACATATTATCGGTATGATCGGTGCTGATGGGGCGACCTATAAAGCGATGGAATTTGCCGGGGAGATTATTGAGCGGATGACGGTTCCCGAAAGAATGGTGTTTTCAAATATGGCAGTTGAGGCTGGTGCCAAATGTGGGTTGATTGCCAGCGATGGGATGACCGGCAAATTTATGGAGGAAATGGGGCGTAAGGAATTTTTCACTCTGGTTAAGGCGGATACTGATGCTGTGTATGAGCGGGTGTATGAGCTTGATGCGGCCGAAATCATCCCTACGGTTTCCTTTCCCCATACGGTTGATAATACCAGGCCCATCGATCATGATGATTGTCGGGACCTTTCAATCCAACAGGTTTTTATCGGTACCTGTACTAATGGTCGCATTGAGGACCTGCGGATTGCCGCGGCGATGCTCAAAGGGCGGAAGGTGCATTACGGAACCCGCCTGATTGTAACTCCCGCTTCGCGGCGGGTCTATGGACAGGCCCTGCGTGAAGGTCTGCTGGAAATCTTCAATGATGTTGGAGCATCCATTAATAGCCCCGGTTGTGGGGCCTGTGTTGGGGTTCACCAGGGGATCCTTGGTGATGGAGAACGCTGCCTTGCCACCCAGAACCGCAATTTTCAGGGGCGCATGGGTAATGTCAATGGTTTTATTTATCTGGGGTCGCCGGCGACGGCCGCGGCGACGGCATTGGCCGGGAAATTAGTTGATCCGCGAAAATATCTTTAACTTTTAGGAGAACATTATGTTGCAGGGAAATGCCTGGTTATTCGGTGATGATATAAGTACTGATCATATAGCTCCGGGACGTCTGTTTCACCTACGTTCCAATCTGCCGGAACTGGCTACGCATGTGCTTGAAGATGCAAGGCCGGAGTTTGCCGGAAAAATGGCCAAAGGTGATTTTGTTGTCGGTGGCCGGAATTTTGGTCTTGGATCCAGCCGGGAACATGCGCCTACTATTATTAAGCTGGCTGGTGTCAGTGCCGTTGTCGCAAAATCATTTGCCCGGATATTTTTCCGCAATGCCATCAATGTGGGACTGCCGGTCATTATCTGTAATACCGATCGTATTAAAGAAGGTGATCAGCTGGAAGCTGATCTGGAAAAAGGAGTTTTGAAGAATGTTACCCAAGGATATGAAGAATCATTTCCGGCCCTGCCACCGGTGATGACGGCGATTTTAGCGGAAGGTGGGCTGGTTCCTTATGTGCAGAAGCATGGGGATCTGACAATTAGCTGCTAATCATTTAACTTAGGTACTGTTCATCAGGGAACGTCCATTTCCTGATGGAAACCAGATGAATAATTTTTTTCTTAAGGAGAATTGAATGCTTGAGCAAAATACCGAAGGAACGTTGATTGCGTTTCAGGATGGAGAATACCTGGTTGCTGATGATCCGATTATTGGTTTTATCGAAGGTGATGGTATCGGTCCTGATATCTGGCGGGCAACCCGGCCGGTTCTTGATGCCGCTGTGGCCCGGGCGTATGAAGGTCGTCGGCAGATTGTTTGGAAGCCACTCTTGGTGGGAGAAAAAGCCTATCAGGAAACTGGCTCCTATTTACCTCCTGAAGCGTTGGAAAAAATTAAGGAATACCGGGTGTCCATCAAGGGGCCGCTGACAACGCCGGTGGGCGGAGGCATCCGTAGCCTCAATGTAGCCCTGCGGCAACATTTTGATCTCTATGCCTGTGTGCGTCCTGTCCGTTACTATGATGGGGTTCCTAATCCAATGAAACATCCGGAGCTTTTGGATGTGGTGATTTTTCGGGAGAATACGGAGGATGTTTATGCCGGAATAGAGTGGGAGTCAGGCTCTCCTGAAGCGGAAAAAGTTATTGCTTTTCTCAGGGACCAGTTTGGGGCCAATATCCGCCCAAAATCAGGAATCGGCATTAAACCAATCAGCCCCTTAGGCAGTAAACGTCTGGTCCGTAAAGCCATTGAATATGCCATTGAACATCAGTTGCAGGTAGTGACTCTGGTGCATAAAGGAAATATCATGAAATTCACCGAGGGCGCTTTCCGCCAGTGGGGTTATGAAGTGGCCCGGGATGAATTTGCTGATCAGGTGATTGCCGAAGAGGAGTTGTATGCAAAGTATGATGGCGTTCTACCGGCCGGAAAAATACTGTTGAATGACCGGATTGCTGATGCCATTTTTCAGCAGCTTTTGCTGCGCCCGGCGGAATATGAAGTGCTGGCAACTCTTAACTTGAACGGTGATTATCTTTCTGATGCCTGCGCGGCCCAAGTGGGTGGGCTAGGCATGGCGCCGGGGGCCAATATTGGTGATGGTATTGCTATCTTTGAGGCAACTCATGGCACGGCTCCCAAATATGCCGGTTTGGATAAAGTGAACCCCGGCTCGCTCATTCTTTCAGGTAAGATGATGTTGGATATGCTGGGTTGGCCGGAAGCGGCGGATATGGTTGAAAAGGCATTGCAGCAAGCCATCCTGAAAAAGAAAGTGACCTATGATCTGGCCCGGCAGATGGATGGGGCTCAAGAAGTTGGTTGCCGTGCCTTTGGCGAGCAGATTATCTCGTGTATGTCTTGATGGCTTTCATTGGCGTCCGCCGCGAATCACCATCCGGGTGATTCGTCCGGCGGCCAAACCCGCCTGTCTGTCGACAGACACGGCTATGAGCCAAGCCTGAACATCCTGTAATGTCTTTAGTAATGCAAGTCAGAAAGTTGAGTTAGCTATTAAACATCATATTTGACAAAGTTAGTTCCGCCGGCTAGATTAATTAAAAGCTGGTGGGACTTTTTTGGTTCTGCCGGGCAGCCAAGAGTATAATAAGGAAATTTTAAGAAAAATTGTCTTTTCAGTCAGTCTGCCAGGAGAAAACTGTAGGGTATGTCTGATACTTTCACCGCATATTCATTAAATCCCCGATATCTGCTTATTGCCGGGATCTCACTTGGATATTTGCTTCTTCTTTTCGCGGTGGCTTCCTATGCTGACCGGCGCAAAGCTCTGGGGAAAAGTATTGTTTCCAATCCCTACATTTATGCCATGAGCCTGGCAGTTTACTGCTCATCCTGGACTTTTTATGGCAGTGTCGGTGAGGCAGCCAATACCGGCTTTAATTTTTTGACCATTTACATCGGTCCTACCCTGACCGCCTTTTCCTGGTGGTTTATTCTCCGGAAGATGATCCGCATAAGCCATGAAAACAACATTACGTCCATTGCCGATTTTCTTAGTTCCCGTTATGGTAAATGTCCGCGATTGGGAGCTTTGGTGACCGTTTTTGTGATTGTCGGCATTACGCCCTATATTGCCTTGCAGCTGAAAGCCATTTCCACAACTTTTGATATTCTGGTGCGTGCTACTTCACAGATGGAGGTGACTCCCATGACCATTGTCGGCATACCGACAATGGCTGTTTCACGATCGCGGCCCTTTTTTTACGATACTGCTTTTTATGTTTCCCTGGTGTTGGCTCTTTTTGGCGTTTTTTTTGGTGCCCGTCATCTGGACGCTTCTGAAAAACATGAGGGCATGGTTGCTGCAGTAGCCCTGGAGTCAATGGTGAAATTGGCGGCATTTCTCATGGTGGGGATATTCGTAACCTATGGTATGTTCGATGGATTTAAAGATATTCTTACTCAAATTAGTCATAATGAACTTTATAAACACCTGCTGCTGATTAATACCTGCCGTTCGAACAGCTACCAGTCATGGTTTACTATGGTGGTACTCTCGATGGCGGCGATCATGTTTCTGCCCCGTCAGTTTCACATGGCAGTGATTGAAAATCATGAAGAAGAGCATGTTAAAATAGCCATGTGCCTCCTCCCTTTGTATTTCTTTCTGATCAACCTGTTTGTCATTCCTATCGCTTTTGGTGGTTTGTTGAAGATAGGCGGGCTTGCATCCATGGCTGATACCTATGTGCTGACCCTGCCTCTGCTCCGTTCCAAAATGAGCTTGTCGATCCTGGCGTTTATTGGCGGCCTGTCAGCCGCTACCGGTATGGTGGTGGTTTCGTCCGTTACTTTGAGCACCATGTTGCTGAACAACCTGATTATGCCTATATTCCTGCTATTTAAAATCAAGGCTGATCTGTCGCGTTGGTTAATTCAGCTTAAACGATTGGGTATCCTGCTGATTATTTTACTGGGTTATCTCTTTTTTCGCCTGCTGGGTGAATCATATATGCTGGTTAATATGGGGCTCATTTCATTCTCAGCTGCCATCCAGGTTGCCCCGGCAATCATTGGTGGCTTGTATTGGAAGGGAGGTACCCGCCAGGGAGCCATGAGCGGTATTTCCCTGGGCTTTTTTTTCTGGATTTATACCCTGTTAATCCCCTCATTTAGTCGTTCTGGGTGGCTGTCGGCTTCCTTCCTGCTGGATGGTCCTTTCCATATATGGTGGTTGAAACCGACGGAATTGTTCGGCCTGGTGGGATTTGATTTCTATTCCCATGCCCTGTTCTGGTCTTTGATTGCCAATATTATTGCTTATTTTATGGTTTCCCTCATCGGTTCCCAAAATGATATTGATCGGCGGCAGGCAGAGAAATTTGTTGATGTTTTTCAGCCAACTATTGATCGCTTTATTCGTGAAAAGCGTTATGCCAATTTTCCGGCTTTGACTGAGCTTGAAAAGATGATGGCCAAATTCATCGGCAAGGAAAAAGCCCATAAGGCCCTGGTTGACTTTTTTGGCACGGAAAATTTTACTGATAAGCTGGTGGAGATGAGTGATCAGGCCCGAATGGAACTGGCATCTCAGATTGAAAAAGTCCTGGCGGGTTCAGTCGGGTCATCAGCATCCCGGCTGATTTGTGATAATTATATGGAAACCAAGGGCTCTGAGATGGAAGATGTCTTTGATATCTTTGGCAAAATATCCCTATCTCTGGAAGCCAGCCAGGAAGAGCTGCAACATCGGATTAAAGAGTTGTCGATATTATACGATGCCAGCCGATTGATCGCCTCATCCCTGGATATTGACCAGGTTATGGAGGGCATCCTCGATTTGCTGGAAGGTAAATTCGAGCTGGATAATTGTTCCATTCGTCTGCTTGATGAAGATGGTATGCTGCGCATAAAATGTCAGCTGGGTCTGATGCCTGAATTTGTCAAGACCGCTGAACGACGGCCGACCATGGAGTGTTATTCGGGAGAGTGCTTTTTGACCGGCAAGGTAATTTCGGTACCGGATGCCGAAAAAATCAGTAAACCATTGTCCACCAACCTGATGACCAAACAGGGAATCAAGTCTTTTGTCCAGGCGCCAATCATTTCAGAGCATAAGACAGTCGGGGTGTTGACCGCTTCCTCAATGAAGAAAAAAGGATATTTTTCGGAAAAGTTTGTTGATTTGTTCGAAACTTTGGCGCAGCAATTAGGAGTGGCGATAGAAAATACCAGGCTATATGGCAAACTGGCAAAATTTAATAAGGAATTGGGAGTAAAAGTGGCTGAACGGACCATTGAGCTGGAATGTAAATCGATGGAATTGGAGGAAGCCAACAAAGAATTAAAAGTGCTGGACCAGCTCAAATCGGAATTCCTGGCCAATATGTCCCATGAATTGCGCACGCCGATGAATTCCATTATCGGTTATACCCAATTGTTGATTGACGGGGTTGATGGACCGATTAATGATGATCAGAAAGAAAGTATGGAAAAGGTTGAACGAAATGCGGAACATCTGCTTTCCCTGATTAATGACATTCTTGATCTGTCCAAAATAGAGGCCGGCAAAATGGTGCTTGAACTGAAGCCTTTATCCCTGGAGGTTGTTGTAGACGATACGGTTGATACCATTTTGCCGTTGGCGGAAGATAAAGAGCAGAAACTGGTTGTTGATGTTGTTGATAATCTGCCGCAAGTTATGGCTGATGCGGATAAACTCCGGCAGATTTCGATTAACCTGTTGAATAATGCGATTAAATTTACCTCCCGCAATGGAATTATTACCCTGCACGCTGAGCCCTGGCAGGAAGATCCTCCTGCCGGCCTTGATCCCGAAAAAAATTATCTGTTGATCTCGGTAAGAGACACTGGTATCGGGATTAAAAAAGAAGATATGGACCGTCTGTTTGGCGAGTTTATTCAACTTGATGCCTCGGCCAGTCGGAATTATGGCGGCACCGGGCTGGGATTGAGTATTACCAAGCGGCTGGTGGAAATGCATCATGGGGCTATATGGGTTGAAAGTGAATATGGAAAAGGCTCGACTTTTTCATTCGTTATCCCTTTTGCCGAGCCCTTGACGGCAGAAATGATGAAGCAGATGGCCAAAAAACAGGGGCTTGATACTCAGATGGCAGGAGAAGTTTTTGATACCGAAGCCGTCACCGGGTTTGCCGGTGAGGTAGAAGAAAATAAGCAGAAATTAAATAAAGTGATCGTTACGGTTGCCAGTGATCCTGATCGTTCCCGTACCATTCAACGCTATCTTGGTGATGCAGGTTTTACCGCGGTGGCCTCATTTGGCCTGGCAGAGGCACTGGCCAAGATTATGGAAGTCAAACCGTTTCTGCTGGTAGTCGAACTCGATTTTTATTTGAGTCAGGGCTGGCAGCTAATCCAAATGCTGAAAGATAATGACGCGCTGGATGGTATTCCTATCATCATAGTTTCTTTAGAAAACCAGGATGAAGGCCTGATTATCGGCCCGGATGGTTATTTTATCAAACCGTTGAGCAAGGATGATATAGCCGTTCAGATCGGGAAATTACGTGACGCGAAAATTAGCGGAGATGTTCTGATAGTTGATGATGAGCCATTCGCGGTTGATCTGGAGAGTAAGATTTTAGCGGAAATGGGTTTGGAAGTGCGTACGGCCTTCAGTGGCCGGGAAGCCATGGTTAAGCTTCAGGAAAAAGCACCTGGCCTGGTTATCCTGGATTTGATGATGCCGGAGATTGATGGTTTTCAGGTGGCCGAATACATGAAATCGGTAGAAAAACTGCGGCAGATTCCCATTATTGTGGTAACTGCCAAAGATCTTGATCTACAAGAGATTACACAGTTGAAAAATCAGGTGAAAAAGGTTATTAAAAAAGGGATAAATATGCGTGATTTGCTATTGTCAGAAGTTGATAAATGGTTTGTCCAGCAAGGAAAATAAAATGGATGATACTCAGAAACAAGTGATTATGGCGGTTGAGGATAATGAGGATAATCGTGATTTGATTGTTAAGGTTCTCAGCCATCGGGGTTATGATGTTATTGGAGTCAGTGACGGCAGCGAGGCTCTGGCCCGTCTGACTGAGGTGGCGCCTGATCTTATTTTAATGGATATCAATCTGCCGGGTATGGATGGTTATGAGGTAACCCGAAGGATTCGTCATAACGAAACTTTCGCTAAGGTTCCCATTGTCGCGCTTACCGCCCATGCCATGCGTGGTGATAAGGAAAAAAGCTTGGCTGCCGGTTGTAATGCCTATGTCTCTAAACCCATTAATGTGCATACCTTTCCGGATATTATTGCCGGCCTGTTATCCAGGAAAAACTGATGAAAGAAATAATCCTAATTGTTGACGATAATATGGACAATGTTGAACTGCTGCGTAAAAGAATGAGAGCGGTTGGTTATGAAACCATTGAGGGTTATGATGGTGAACAGGCCGTGACCATGACCCGGGAACAGCATCCGGACTTGGTTCTGCTGGATGTGATGATGCCCAAACTCGATGGATTTGAGGTTTGTGAAATCCTGAAAAAAGATGAAACTACCCGGCATATTCCGGTCTTGATGCTGACTGCCAAGCGGGAAATTCCGGATAAGGTTAAAGGTTTTGATCTTGGTGCTGATGATTATGTTACCAAGCCGTTTAATTTTCAGGAATTATTGGCCCGGGTCAAATCATTGTTGAAAATCCGCAGCGGCTATCGAAAACAGGTTGAAGAAGGGCGCCAGAAGGCTTTGGATCAGATGGCTGAGGGGGTTGCCCATGAAGTGCGGAATCCGGTAGTTTCCATTGGCGGTTTTGCCCGGCGGATTATCGACGAATTACCGGATAGCGACCAGAAGAAAAAATATGCCCAGGTCATAGTTAAAGAAACTGAGCGTTTGGAGCGGATGGTCAAGGATATTGCGGATTTCAGGGGGGTTCCTGATGGCGTCAGGCAGGGTGAAGATATTAATCTGATAATCAATGATACCTTGCTGCAGCTCAGTCAGTTATTGCAGAAAAACCGGATAGAAGTAAAAAAGGAATTTTCCGGTGATTTACCCCCCGTGTTTGTCAATTGCAAAAATATTATTATTGCCTTGATGCAGGTGATGACTAATGCTGCCGAGGCCATGGAAGAAGGTGGCAAGTTAACCATCATAACTACAGCAGTTGATAATTCCTGGGTCCTCGTCGAGATTATTGATAGTGGTAGGGGTATTGCTGCGGAAGATATAGAGAGTATTTTTGACCCTTTCTTTACGACGAAAATGTCAGGCGCCGGCATGGGTCTGCCCCTGGTCCGTAAAATTATCGATGATAATCATGCAATGATCAGGGTTGAAAGTATGGTGGGTAAGGGAACCAGGGTTGAGATTAGTCTGCCAGTTGAAAGTGCTGGAAATTAACGTATTTCATCTTCTTCCCGTTTTTTCAGCACTTCTGGTAATGATGGTTTGACTTTTAAGGTAATTTCTTTGCGGATTGCTACCGTTCCGGGCTTTGCCCCCCGCGGTTTGCTGACATAACGGGCTTTGGTACAGGATATGGCCACGGTTCCACCGCTTCGGGCTTTGCTGTGATAAGCGGCGATGGCGGCAGCTTGCTTTAGTGTTTGCCGATCAGGTTCCATCCCCTTTTGTGTGCGAAGCAGGACGTGGCTGCCGGACATGCCCCGTACATGAAACCACCAGTCATCCGGATGGGCAGTTTTCAGGCTTAGCTGGTCGTTGTCTCTGTCTGTTTTGCCGGCAAGGACAATCCATCCATCCTTCAGCTCATAGCTAAACAGTTTTGGTGGCAGGGGCTGATGGTGTGGATTAGTTTGTTTCATACTTAAAGTTATCAGTGTCCGGTTAGAAACTTGTATATTGTTAACGGCCGCTGATTTCAGCGCTTTTTGGCGCTCGATAGTCTGCTTTTCCAATAGTTCATGGCGCTAAAATTGACAAACTCGCCCTTTCGGGCTCAAACATGTCAATTTTTACGCTCTATTCGCTGGGAAAAGCAACGAGCTACCCTCGTGATGTCGCGCTTGAAACAGCGCCGGTTAACAACGTCACCCACTATGTAGAAAGCAAACCGGACAACGCTGACTTAAATTGAGTGATTAGCTCAAAAAATCTTCAAGAACTTCATGCCCTTCATGTTAACGTAAAGTCCGTTTTTTCAAAGCTAAATGTTCATAGCTGACTGCTAATTGCTTGACTCTGGTTATGTTGAGTGGTTGCCGTTTATCGGGCAGATAGCGGAAACCACACAATTAATAGCTGGAAGCATGCTGGTAACGCATTGTTTCCCGGCTTCGATTGCTTCTGCCGCCCGATCAAACTCCAGCAGGCCGATGTTGGCAACACGCGGATTCAGTAAAATATCAGGTGGATCGCCGGCCATGCGGCTACGGGTCAAGCGTTCCTGCATGATGGCAATGGAGCCGGCAAGCACATCAAAAAGACCGGGTGTAGGGATTTTTGGCTCAAAGAGTTGAGAGACCAGGGCGCCCGTCCGATGTTTCAATTCTCCGGAAATTTTCTGCAGGAGAGAGCTTTCCACGCTGTCTTCATTTTCATCAGCGTGCTGATACGCATGGGTTAATTGACCGGTATGCCGGTTATGACTATCCTGGTTAAGATTTACGGCGATGACCAGTTCAGCTCCCAGTGCCCGGCAGACGGAAACCGGAACTGGGTTTACCAATCCTCCGTCCACCAGCCAGCGGTCGCGGAGGTGCACCGGGGTGAATATCCCCGGCACGGCAATGGAAGCCCTGATGGCATCCAGCAGCAGCCCTTTTTGGAACCAGATTTCCCGGCCGGTTTCCAGATCGGTGGAAACGCAGGTATAAGGTCTGGGCAGGTCTTCAATCTTGAGATTCCCCATTTGCTGGTGAAAGAAATCCATCAACCGGCTTCCTTCAACAAAACCACCGCCGCGTAGCAAGCGGATATCAAGATATTTGATGATTTCTTTGCGATCCAGCTGTAGGAGCCATTTACTCAAGGCATCAAGTTGCCCGGTAAGATAGACCCCGCCTACCAGGGCGCCAATGGATGTTCCACAGACAATGTCGGGAACAATACCTATTTGCTCCAGCTCGTTGATGACGCCGATATGGGCCCAGCCACGGGCCGACCCACTGCCAAGCGCCAAGCCGATTTTTGGCTGTTTCGGCCATTGACCGTTATTTTTCCATTTTTTGCTCATGATTACTCAACCGGAAGGGGGAATGGGAGAATATTACTTAGTGTTCATTCGGTAACATTTATTTCCTGATAAATGCTTTCAGTGGTCAGTGATCAGCCGTCAGCTGTCAGTAAAATATTGAAAAAACAGATGGTTAAGCTGACTGCAGAAAGCTGAGAGCTGATTGTCCATCCGGAAACACTGCTTTCCGGGTGGAAACTACTTAGCCTGTGAAAGGCTATAAAAATAAACGATGTAGGCATAGGCTACATACAAGAGGAAAAGAACTCCAATTCTAACCATGAACTTATTGATTGTCTTCAGCAGGCGATATTTACGGAGTTTCTTTCCTGATCATTTTTCTTGCCAACCATAAAACGGTTTTTACCATAGTGGCATTGATGTATCAAGAAAAAACCGGCGTATCCGCCTGTAGGGACAGTTTTTAAAACTGTCCCCCATTAAAGCAATTTTGACGCTCCATTTGCTGTCTGCGTGCGACGCACTACCCTCACGATGTCGTGTCTGAAACAGCAGCGGTTAGCAACATCGGAAACTGCTCAAAAAATATGCCGGACAATAGTGAGATAATTTATATTTTTTCAATAATGTGATAAAAATTGCTTGCATCTCTAGCTGTTTTCATGTATAAGCGCACCCTTTCAGGGTGAATCTCCTGAATAACTGTTGATTATTTGCTGTAGATATTTCCTGGAGACCTGAAAAACAACTGAATAGCTGACAAACTTCACTTCATCCCTATCCACAATATTGATGTATTCGTGAAAAATCGAATAGTGTCCCCTCATCATCAATAATTATAGCAGGTTAGAGATTACAAATATCCCGGTTTTAGATTTCCATGGAATCGGGGGAATTAATCGACACTTTATATTAAGCCGATATGACTGGTTGTTGTAAACCATTGTCATGTCGGTTGCTTAACTTGAACGTTACTGCTCGAACTAAAGGAAGTGGAAAAATGAAGAAGGACATTCAGAACGTTAGGAATATCGGTATCAGTGCTCATATTGACTCGGGTAAGACTACCCTGACTGAGCGGATTCTTTTTTATACGGATCGTATCCATGCCATCCATGATGTGAAAGGTAAAGATGGGGTTGGGGCAACAATGGATTCTATGGAACTGGAAAAGGAGCGGGGAATAACCATCGCCTCAGCCGCTACCTTTTGTGAATGGAAAGATCATGAAATCAATATTATTGATACTCCCGGACACGTTGACTTTACCATTGAGGTAGAACGGTCTTTGCGGGTGCTGGACGGTGCGATCCTGGTTTTGTGTTCTGTTGGCGGGGTTCAGTCCCAGTCCATTACTGTTGATCAGCAGATGAAACGATATAAGGTCCCCAGCATTGCTTTTATCAATAAATGTGACCGCAGCGGGGCCAACCCCGAGCGGGTAATTGAACAACTGCGGGAAAAATTGGGGCATAATGCGGTTGCCATGCAGATACCCATCGGCCTGGAGGTTGATTTTGCCGGGGTTGTGGATCTGGTAGCGATGAAAGCCGTTTATTTTGATGGTGACAACGGTGAGATTGTGCGGGTTGAAGAAATACCGGAACAGCTGTTGGCGGAAGCGGAAGTAAAACGGGAAGAGCTCATTGATGCTGCTTCCATGTTTTCTGATGAGCTGACTGAGGCAATTTTGGAAGAACAGGAAATTCTGGCTGAAATGATTTATAAAGCCGTGCATGACGGAGCGCTGACCCGGGAAATTACCCCTGTTTTTCTTGGCTCAGCTTATAAGAATAAAGGTATCCAACCTTTGCTCGATGCAGTCAACACTATTCTTCCCAGTCCGGTAGAAGTAAAAAATGAAGCTCTTGATTTGGATAATAATGAAGAATCGGTGGTTCTTTCCAGTGACGATACCGATCCGGCAGTTTCCCTGGCCTTTAAGCTGGAAGATGGTTCTTACGGACAGCTGACCTACCTCAGGGTTTATCAGGGAAAACTGGCCAAAGGTGACACGGTGATCAATGCGCGGACCGGGAAAAAGGTGAAGATCGGTCGTCTAGTACGGATGCACGCCAGCCAGATGGAGGATATTGAGGTGCTTTCTGCCGGATATATCGGTGCGCTTTTTGGGGTTGATTGTGCCTCGGGAGATACCTTTGCAGATCCTGCCCTGAACCTGACCATGACTTCTATGTATGTACCCAGCCCGGTTATCTCCCTGGCCATAGTCCCCAAGGATAACAAGGCGCAGATTAATATGTCCAAGGCCCTGAACCGTTTTTCAAAGGAAGATCCTACATTCAGGGCTTATGTTGATAATGAAACCAATGAAACTATCATTGAGGGGATGGGTGAGTTACACCTGGAAGTCTATGTTGAGAGGATGCGCCGGGAATATAGTGCGGAAGTGGAAACCGGCCAGCCTCGGGTTGCCTATCGGGAAGCGATTACCAGGAAAGCTGAATTTAATTATACTCATAAAAAACAGACTGGTGGTTCCGGTCAGTTTGGTCGGGTTGCCGGCTTTATGGAGCCGGTGGCTGATGAAGATTTTGTTTTTGAGAGCAAAATTGTTGGTGGTTCCATTCCGACCCAATTTATTTCTTCCTGTGAAAAAGGTTTTAAGGCCTGTATGAGTAAGGGACCGAAAATGGAATTTCCGGTTACCGGGGTTAAAATCGTGATCAATGATGGTGCTTCTCACGCGGTTGACTCCTCTGAAATGGCCTTCCAGGCAGCTGCCCGCGGTGCTTTCCGCGAAGGATATGCCAAGGCGAGCCCGACTATCCTGGAGCCGATCATGAAGGTGGTAGTGGAAACTCCCACCGAATTCCAGGGGTCGGTGATGGGAACGATCAACCAGCGCCGGGGCATCATTCTTGGTACCCAGGATGAAGGTGTCATGTGTGTGGTCGAAGCCCGGGTTCCCCTGGCTGAGATGTTTGGTTATTCAACCGTTTTGCGTTCTTCAACCCAGGGGAAAGCCCAGTTTACCATGGAGTTTTCCAGCTATAAAAAAGTGCCTCAGAGTATTGGTGAGGAACTGGCTAAAAAATATGCTGAATCAAAGAAAAATGTTGCCTAAATTGCGGAAAAAGCGCTTATTATCAACAGAATTGCCGCTGGCAAAGTCACGGATAATTTACCTTAAACAAAGGAATATTGTGATGTTGAAAAATGATCTTATCGTACGTAATCCTTTAAATGTTCTTGGGGTTCAAAACGATGGAATTATTGCTCCTGGAAGTTTTGGGGCGATTTTGTCCCGGGCTGGAGTAGGAAAAACTTCACTGTTGATTCAGATAGCTTTAAATGCTCTTCTGCGTCAGAAAAATGTCTTGCATGTCAGCCTTGAAGATCCGGTTCGCAAAGTAAACCTCTGGTACAAGGAGGTATTTTATAACCTGATTGAACAGTTTAAGGTAGAACAGGGTGATGCCCTGTGGCAGGAAATTCTGCCCCATCGTTTCATTATGACTTTTAACGCTGATAACTTTTCTGCCGCCCGTCTCCAGGAGCGGGTAATTGAGCTGCTTGATCAAGATATTTTTGTCCCCCGGCTGATGCTGGTTGATGGCTTGAACTTTTCCGCCTCGCAGCGGGAACAGCTACTGGCTATCCGTGACTTGGCGGTTGAGCTGGAATTGCCGATATGGTTTACTGTTCGGACTCATCGCCATGAACAGGAAAATGCAGCCGATGGCATTCCCGTACAGCTGCGTGATCTGGATGATCTTTTTAGTGCAATTGTTAAGCTTCAGCCCCAGGGGCAGGAAATCTATCTTAAAGTGATCAAAGGTTGTGAGGACAGTGCGCAACAATCAGTTATTCAACTTGATCCGGTTACTATGTTATTGAAAATGGATCAATAAGACATTCCTTGAACCGTTATCAAAAAAGGCAAAGCCATATGGGTTTTGCCTTTTTTCATTACCCCCTCCAGCGGTAAATCAGTCGCCATCGGTCAATACTACCTTATTTCTTGAAACCTTAAGCCTCCCGTGTTTCTTCTTCTGCTCCAAACGCCTTTTTTTAGAATTTCGGCTTGGTCTAGTGGGGGTCCGTTTTTTTCGATTTTCTGCAATACTTCTAAGTATTTCCCGCAGTCGCATGAGTGCGGCTTCCCGGTTGGCTTCCTGGTTTCGGTGCTGTTGGGCCTTGATAATGATTATTCCATCTTTGGTCAGCCGCCGGTCATGTAATTTCAGCAGTCTTTCCTTGTAGACTGTAGGAAGTGATGAGGCTTTTATGTCAAAGCGCAAATGGATGGCACTCGAGACCTTGTTGACGTTCTGGCCGCCGGCTCCCTGGGCGCGGATAGCTCGGAGTTCAATCTCATGATCGGGAATGGATATTTCTTTGGAAATTATCAGCATTATTTCGTTGCCAGAATCTGATAATACAGTTGCACAACCTTTTTAGCTATAGTTTCAATGGAAAAGTTGTGGGAGAATTCACGGGCGTTATTGCCCATCTGCCGGCACAAATCTTCATTTTTCATCAGCTTGATGATTTTTTGGCTCCATTCATCAAGGTTATCCTGGGTTTTGAAGCCGTTTTCACCGTTGATAATTATATCATCCATGCCACTGGCATCAATGGCAACCACCGGGCAGCCACCAGCCATGGCTTCCAGAATGACCAATCCCTGGGTTTCCGCCTGGGATGCAAAGATGAAAATATCAGCAATTTGGTAATAAAGGGCAAGTTCCTCCGGGTTGATATTCCCCAAAAGCCGCACCATATTTTTCAATCCCAGTTTGCGGATGTATTTTTGTATCTTTTTCTTTTCAGGGCCATTTCCGGCGATGCAGCAGGTAAAGGGAATCCCAGTATTTTCCCTGATTTTTTTATCCCTTCCAGGAGAAAATAGGGGTTCTTTTCTTCAGATAGCCGGAAAACAGAAAACAGCAAAAGCTTTCCATCTTTCTTCAATTTATGAAACAGTGGCTGCAGTCTTCCCGGATTTTTTCGGTAACTGTCCCGGTTGATTCCCGTGGGCAAGATTTCAATCAGCTTCCCTACCCCCAGATTTCTTAAGTAGGTCTTTGCCGTTTTGGTTGGAGCAATAATGGCATTGCAGGAATTGGCAAAATGCTTAATGAGCATGTGTGGTACCCGGCCACCAGCCAAATTGCGAAAGAGGGGTAGGTATTGGTTAGCCGGGTATGGTAGGTGTACACGGAAGCGATCTGATGTTTCTTTGCCAGCTTCAGCCCTACCGAACCCAGCCAGTAGGGATGGTGGAGATGGACAATATCCGGCCTTATGCGCTGAAATTCTTTTTTTATCCTGGTTGAAAAAATGTTGGTTACCGGAACCACAAAGTTTTTCCGGCGATATTGAAAGAATGGTTTGCAGCGGATAATATTTTTCTCATCCTCATGATTTTCCGCATAACTGGGGGCGAAATCGATGGAATTTTCAATATTGCCAATGACAGCAAGTGAAAATGAATCCTTCCTGTCCAGTTGTTTTTCTATCTTTTCGATATTGGTAATATTGAGGTCATGAAAATTGCTTTCAAAAACCACCACGTAGATTTTTATCAGGGCGAAAACAGCAATGACGGCCAGAAAGGACCAGATAACAAACTTTTTGTTTTGTTTCATGGATGATTCAAGTTTAACCTAAGTTTCGGTGCTATGAATGTCAGAAAAGAAGAGTTATTATGTATCATACCCGTTTATGTTTGACAATCATTGCCCCCGGCTTGGTGAAAAATGATGAACTCCACATTGAAAATTGACAAATGGTTAGTCGATGCATTATGTACTATATTTTTACTGGCTTATGTAGTGAATTCAGGAGGTTTTGGATGAGAGTAAATAACCTTTGTAGCCGGGGAGTTTGCGTGGTTTTGCATGATGTGGCCCCGGCTACCTGGGATATGTACCGTGATTTTGTGCGAGAAGTGGATGAAATCGGTCAAGTCACCCTGACTTTGTTGGTGGTTCCTGATTATCACCACCAGGGGCAGTTCAGTTGTTTTCCTGATTTTTGCCAGGCGATGGAAAAGCGCCAGTCTCAGGGTGATGAGTTGGTGCTGCATGGCTATTATCACCAGGACGATCTGCCGTTGCCTTGGTTTTTCCCCAAGGATATATTTATGCGCCGGGTCTTTACCCATGAGGGAGAATTCTATCCTTTGACCGAAAGTATGGCCAGGGAACGATTGGAATGTGGTCTGGAGCAGTTTGATCGGCTTGGATGGCCGGTTGCCGGGTTTGTGGCTCCGGCCTGGTTGATGGGTTACGGAGCCCGCAAAGCCTTGGCTCTCACGCCTTTACGCTATACCAGTGACCCTGGGGGTCTATTGCTCCTGCCGGGTTTTGAGAAAATCCGGGCACCAACCTTGGTGTGGAGTTCCGGCAATGCATGGCGTCGCCGGGTATCTCGATACTGGAATGATCGTCGCCGTCGGCAAAATGCCGAAATCCCGCTCTTGCGTTTGGGATTGCATCCGGTTGATATGCAGCATTCCGGTGCAAAAAACTATTGGCTGGAAACATTGGAAAAATTACTGAAATCCCGAATGTCGGTGACCAAATCAACCTGGCTGGGTCTATCATAATGTGGCGGCGTTATTGGCTGTTGGCTGGCCTCGGCTTGATTCTGGGCCTCGGAATGCCGCTGGTGATTGGGGGACGAGAATTATTGCCGGTGTTTAGCCTGATTTCCTGGACCCTGCCGGCCAGCCTCATGATGAGGTGTCCGCCGCGAATCACCGTCCAGGTGATTCGTTCGGCGGCCAATCCCGCCTGCCTGTCGGCAGACACGGCTGCGAGTCAAGCCCGAACATCCTGAAGTGCATTCCCGGCAATGCCAGGCAGAAAGTTGAATTTTCTTGTTTTTTATACCCATCAAGGGGTACTGAAAAGAGTGACAGGATTTCAGGAGTAAGTTACTAAACGTTGAACTTGGGTTTCAATCTCAATTGTGAGGGATGTATTATGGAATACGATAACTTGATAAAGTTTCACGGTCACAGTTGTCCGGGCCTGGCCATGGGCTACCGGATGACTAAAGCGGCCATGGGTTTTTTGGTTCAATGCCGGGCCGAGGATGAAGAGCTCGTGGCCATTACTGAGAACAATGCCTGTGGGGTCGATGCCCTGCAATATCTCAGCGGCTGCACTTTTGGCAAAGGGAATCTGATCTTCAAAGACTATGGCAAGCAGGCCTATACGCTCTATTCCCGCAAAACCGGGGAGGGTGTTAGGGTGGTTTTGAACCACCAGGCGGTGCCGAAAGAAAAAAAGGCCGATCGCCAGGAATATATCCGCTGGTTGCTGGAAGCCGATGACGCGGAGATGTTTTCCTTAACCTCGGTGCAGATCCGGGAGCCGGAAAAAGCCAGGATTTTGGCATCCGTGATTTGTGACTGCTGCGGCGAAGCGGTGATGGAAAGCCGGATCCGGGTGGTCAACGGCAGAAAAATGTGTATTCCCTGTATGGAAAAGATGGAAAAGAATGTTTAGGCTGAACCGCTTTGTGCCTATGGATTTTTTTTTATGGCAGATGCAGATATAGTTAAAGCGTAGTGGGTGAGTTGTTACGATGGTGAGATCATACGGCTTTCCTAAACGTGGTTATCTGGGGTTGGGATTGGTTGTCATCGGTTGGCCTCTGGCCTGGATCAGGCCTGTGGGTTTTCAATTCCTTTGGGAAAATTCCTTCTTGCTCCTCTGGCTTGGTTATGTCCTGGTTGTGGACGGGTTGAACTGGAAACGCAGCAGTTCCTCTCTTTTTAGCCGCAATCCCATAGCCTTTGCCGGTATGTTCCTGCTTTCCATTCCCGGCTGGTGGCTTTTCGAGTTTTTTAACCGGTTTATGCAGAACTGGCATTACCTGTTCAATCGCCCGGTTGGTTTCCTGGAATATGGCTTACGTGCTTCCGTTCATTTCAGTATAGTTATCCCTGCGGTTCTTTCGACGGCAGAACTGTGGCGCTCATCACGCTTTCTGGATGGTTCTAAGAGTTGGTATCGGATTGTCATTACCAGACGGAGGTTGTTGGCATTTATCTTTTCAGGCATCATGATGCTGGCTGCGGTTATAATCTTCCCGCGTTACTGTTTCCCCTTTATCTGGATAGCGCTCTATTTCATTTTTGATTCAATAAACAGCCTGCGTGGATCACCATCGCTTTTACGATACCTTGCAAAAGGGAACTGGCGTCCCACTCTTGATTTGGCCCTTGGAGCGCTGACCTGCGGTTTTTTTTGGGAGATGTGGAATTATTATGCCCTGCCTAAATGGGTCTATATTATTCCCTTTGTGGATGTTTTTCATATTTTTGAAATGCCGGTTTTGGGCTACTTTGGGTATCTGCCTTTCGGGCTTGAAGTCTATGCCCTCTATATTCTCTTAATTGATATATTTGGTTTGAAAAAAACATTGCTTTATGGTGGTGACGGATTTATTCAGTTATAGAGAAGGAAAATGGGAAGAATTACATGCGAGTAGAATCGGTTGAGACTTTGATTGTTGGTGCCGGCCTTAGTGGTTTGTATGCCGCTTATTTGCTGGCGAAGCAGGGGAAATCTTTTGTAGTATTGGAAGCACGGAGCCGTCTAGGTGGCCGCATTCTCAGCCCTCAATGCGGGATGCTGTATGCTGATATGGGACCTTCATGGTTTTGGCCGGATATTCAGCCGAGAATGGTGAAACTGGTAAAAACCCTGGGACTGAGTCCATATCGGCAGTTTGAAACAGGCTTGGGACGTTACCAGGGGCCCAGCGGTGACGTTCGCAATGTCAGTGGCTACCCCATGGAACCGCCCTCCTGGCGTTTGCGGGGAGGAATGATGGCATTAATAGAAGGTCTGTCCAGGGAAATTCCGCTCGGGGCGATAAAGCTCAATCATCCTGTCTGCAACATTGAAAAAAGCGATGATGGAGCACGGGTGAGCGTTGGCAAACTAGAGCAGGAACCCATCGCCTGCTACGAGGCAAAACGGGTGATTTTGGCCCTGCCGCCGCGGCTTATTGCTTCCAGCATCCTGTTTGATCCCGATCTTTCCGACAATCTTTGTCAATCGATGCTGAAAATCGGCACCTGGATGGCGGGACAAGCGAAATTTTACGCGGTGTATGAACAACCGTTCTGGCGGGCTGACAATCTTTCCGGCCAGGCCTTCAGTCAGCGCGGTCCCATGGTGGAGATTCACGATGGCTCCAACGATGATGAAGGCCCCTATGGGATTATGAGCTTTGTGGGGCTCCCGGCCGCCGGGCGGGGCAATAAAGATTTACTGATTGAGGCAATGCTGGTCCAGTTGGCCATCTTGTTTGGCGACCAAGCTCAGTATCCAGCCAGTTACTTCTATCAGGATTGGGCCAATGAGCCTTATACCGCCACCTATATAGATAAAGCTCCCATGCGGGAGCATCCCCGTTATCATCCACCGGCGGGGAAATCAAGTTTTTGGAATGGAATCATCCGCTTCGCGGGGACGGAAACGACAGAAGATCAAGGCGGCTATCTGGAGGGCGCCTTGGCGGCCGCCGAACGGGCCGTAGGCTAGTTCTCAGTTGTCATGGAGTATGATCGGGCTGCCGTTTTCCAGCAGCTTGCGCCGGGCGTCCATATAGGCCTGAATCTGTTTCTGGATATTGATGCTTTCTTTTTCATCCATAGTGAATACATCGTAGCTGTCATGGAGGGCCTTTGAGGTTACCAGTACCTGCTTGCGTTTGGCAGCCTGGTACGGCGGGTCACATTCCACCGTCTCGATCTTGTAAATGCGGTTAATTTCTACGGAAGCAATACCCGTATCGCCATTGCAATCGGTGGTTTGGAATGTCACCATGTAGCTGCTACCGGCAGCTGCCGAAATGGCGGTGAACAGCAGTAAGAAAAGGGTTGCAAAAATTGTTCTGATCATCTTATCCTCCTTTCAAGGGGTTTTTAGTGGTCTTCTGATCCGTACTCAGATGCTCTGTAAATTAAAAGAAGTGGTTTATTTGACGACGCTTTTAATGATTACCAGAGACTTCGAACATTTTTATAAGCAAGAATTCTTTCGTCTTTGCTCAGAATGGTGGCATTTTCCTCGCGCGCCGTTGCGACAATAATTTGATCAGCTGGATCATTATGGAAAGGCTGGGGAAGCACCGTTGAACGGTATGATAAAACGGGGGAGAGAGGTACTAGTTTCAGTTTTGGCATATTAATGGCAGAATGTATCCAATCCTCCGGATTACAGGAAATACCGATTCTTTTTTTCTCAAGAAGTTTGCTGAATTCCCATGGAGATATTGCGGATAAAAGCATTTCCTCATACATGCTTGTATCGCCAATGATTTCTTTAACCCTTGGCGATAACTTTTGTGGATTCATATTCCACCAGATCCAAGTGTGAGTATCGAGCAGGTATATCACTTGCAGGCATCCCATATTTCCTCACCCAGAGGTGAAATGATGTCTTTTTCAAAAACAAGAGCATCAGAAAGTTTTCCTGCTTTAGGATTTATATCAGCATTACGATAAGGTGTTATTTGGGCTAATGGTTTCCCTCGCTTTGTTATAACAATAATTTCCTGTGTTTTAGCGACTTGGTCCAAAATTTTCAAGGCATGTGATTTGAATTTGCTTATTCCCATAGTTTTCATATTGTCATCTCCTTTACTGTAAATAATATAATAGTCAACTCAAATGGTCAAGTCAAGGGTAAAAGAAAAGAAGTGAAGGGTTGCATCTTAAATAGCTTAAAAAAAGGTCGACTGGCACTACAAATGAAAATTGGCAATTCACCCCTTGATTTTATTGACTTTTTTTAAGTTTTTTGGGTGCAAATAGCCTTTTTTACTAAAATCTTGTTAAACATGGGATAGGGAAACTGAGCACTCTTCAGGTGCACCACATTTTCCCTAAAGCAATGCTCTACAAACATGGATATGAAGGGCCACAGGTCAACGCTATTGCCAATTTTACTTTTCTAACCCAATCCACGAACCTGGAGGTTTCTGACCGATATCCGGCTGAGTACCTGGAAGAATATTGCGATAAAAATCCCGGCGCGGTTGAATCTCACTGGATCTCCATGGACCGTGACCTCTGGCAGCCGGAGAGATACCTTGATTTTTTGGCTGCTCGTCGTCAGTTGTTGGCTAAAGCAGCTAATGAATTTCTTGATACTTTGCTGGCCGGAAAAATTCCTGAGCGACCAATTGACGAGCGAAAACCGCCGGTTCATACAGCTGAAACGATCATTCCCGGTGGGGTAACCAGTGAGGAAGAAGAAGATCTTTTACTGGAAATTAATCAGTGGGTTCTTGAAATGGGGTTGCCTGAAGGGGAGTTTCTTTTTGAGGTAATCGATGAATATACTGACCAACCATTAGCCGTTTTCGACCTTGCATGGCCGAATGGGTTACAGGAGGGCCTTAGTCAACCGGTAGCTCTGCTTATTGATGAGGGGCCAGATACCGAAGCGGTTGCCAATAAAGTTGGGTATCGTTTTTTTACTAATGAACAGTCATTTCGAGATTATGTCTTAAAGAGCATTCTAGTTGAGCGCTGATTGTTTATTACCCTTTTCAAAGGAGGGACCACCTCAGTTTTTCCAGGGAGTTCATTATACACTTAATCAATCGAGCAGTTTCCCAAAATCAGTATAACCACGTCTCCCTAGATAATTGATAAGGTCAACTGCCATTCGGCGGGAGCCATCATTGCCAGATTCAATTCCAGCATGTAGAATCTGCATTGCGGGTTCTTGCCATCCATGAATTCGCCAACCTTCCCGATCTGCACGAATTATCCGGTCGAGAATTCGTATCGTCATCACGATATCTATATTTGAAATTTTTGCCAATTGTTTCATGATAGAATCGTTTGGTTCTGGCAACGGAATAACATCAATAAACTTTCCAAGTTGTTCCAATGCCCATTGGGATGGGAATTGTCCGGATGAAAACCATGTGCCAAAAAGATAGGCATCGGATTTTTCTTCGGCTTCTGTTTTCCCAATTGTAGGCCAATATTTTTCCCATAAAATCTGGAATCTACCTATAATCTCAGTTGGAACTTCTTTATTTCCTTTCAAGCTTTGGCCGACAAAACGGATGGCATATCTTCTGATCTCAGAATTTGAATTGGTTAAAAAACGCGATAGCAAACTTTCGGCATCGTCCAGATTTAGCTGGCCACGACCGTAAAGCAACATCAAATGCTCGCCAAGGCGGAACATCGGTTGTGCACGTGAACTTTCAGTAATTTCAATCTCCTCGGCCTGCTCCACCGTATAAGCAAACTGACTCTTAAACATCTGGTAAAATTCAATATGGGCATGACCCCAGACGAGGAATGCATTCCATGCCGCCCATCCTGCAATCGCTGGTGGTGTTTTTTCAATACTTTCCAAATCGAAAAGTTGGTTTGCCACCTTTGACAACCAATCTCTATCTATCAAGTAGAGCAAACTGATATAGACACCAATGATTGATAAAGCCTCTGCACTTCGATTGTCGGGAGCTATCTGCCACTCCAGCATTTCCCGCACTTCAGGAATAGAAGCAAAGCCACCAGGAACATTTTCACGGTTATTTGCTGAGGTTTTCAGATTATTTCCAATCCACTTGGCATACGCCAGAGCCGCCTCTACCGCCTTGCCACGCGACGAATTGATACCCAAAGTAAGATAATCATGGTTGCGAGGGTCAACGGGAGAAGTATCATCAATAATATTTGACTGTATGGGAGCATAGCAAAGAACGTTAAGCAGTTGCCATATCGATTGACGAAGATTATCCAGTGGATATTTTGGGGATTCTCCGTCCATGGCTTTACAAACATTTTCTATAAACCGGCAAATCTCATCTCTAGTCCACTGCCAATCCTGATCTATCAATCCTTCATGCTCATACGGTGTTGCCATGCGTTCTTTAATGGGACACTCCACCACCCATTGACACAGCCTGAGAACAGCAGAAACATCAATCTTTACACCATTTTTTACAGTTTCATTCATCTGGCTGATAAACTCCCTGACAAAAATGGCCGGTTTTTCAACCAATGCTTCAGCCCGACTTGAAAACTCAACCGGGCTGTTGCCGACGTATTGTTTGAAAGTTGACGCTAGTCCCTCAATATTAGGTCCCATAGCTCGAGGTTCTTCAGGTTCCCAAGATGAAACCTTTGTTACCACTTCATCAAAAGATATTTTCATAAGCGCATCAAGAGTTATGGGGCTTTCATTCCCCCACCTTGTTGACCCTGAACGGATATTCAGGTCTGCTAATTCAGGCTCGCCGTGTTTCTTGAGCATTTCATCATAAAATGTACGCCTCTCTCCAGTCAGATGATCTCGAACCCAATGCAGCTTCTCGAACTGCCAGTACTGTATATAACTTTCACGATCTTCATCAGTTGCATCGCAACCACGATGGGTTCTAAACCATTCATCGTAGTTAGACATATCCGGCCCGGCATCAATCCAACCTAGCCATTCTTTACGTTCGTCAGGGGTCAAAAAAGTCAGTCGCTTGCCTGCCAGCATTGCATACTCATGTTTGTACCAAGAGTTTTCAAACAGGCTATAGTCCATTATTACCTGCCGTACCAGCTCGCAATTTTCTTCAGCAAATTCATTGATTAAATGGATTCGGATTCTTTTAAAAACCAGGTATTGATGTTGGTCGACTATTTCCAAGGCTTTAGCCAGTAATAGATTATTTTTGTGAATTGCCCGTTCAAATCCTTCCCTGACAAACCCGACCATAACACTTGCAAACTCATAATCATTATTCTGCTCATGCTCTTCAATAGCCGGCCGCCATATCTGGGAATTGTCAGATCCAGTATCCAGATCAACATATTTCATGGCCTGAACAAAGATTTTAAGCCAATCACACAGCAGCGAAAGAAATTTGCTCGCCACCTCCCCCTGAGCCGCCAACACTGGCACTATTTTTTTAAGTCCTGCCGCATACCAGTATTCGTCCATCTGGTTAAGTTCAACCTGTCCTTCCGATAACGAGGGGGTAAACAAGGCTTCAACCAAAGTCATGGCTGCGGATATTTTGCCTCCCTTAACCAAATAGACGCTGAGTTTAACGGCTTCTTTGAAATATATCCATAAAACACCTTCCTTGACGGCTTGGCAAACAGAAGGTACCAGGGTTGCCGCCACGTCAGCTGGCATTGCCCGAGCCGCCTCAATCATATCGCCGATAATGGCGGCATTATCAGTTTTCATAGCGGCGAAAATATCGGCAACTTCAGCGGGAAGATATTTAGCCATCCGAGCAAGATATTTGGATGGTGCCCACTGAGGAAAGTGAACACCATTTTCAAAACGTTCAGCTTTCGGTTGATGAGCAAAAAACTTTCGCTTATGAAGAAGCCCAACCCAATAAGGGTTTTCTAAACGAGAGAAAAAGTACCTCTCATGTTGGGGCGAACTTATAAGGGGAATAGTCGCTTCAAGTAGTTCACTCGTTGGTTTGTTGGTTTGTTGTAGGATTTCATCGATTTCTTTTATCACTGTAAAAAAATTACCCACGAAACTGTGCATCATTCCTTCAAATTTATTGAATTGAATTTGCAACTCTGTTTCGGTAACGATTAACGGTTCTTTCCGAAGATGAGTATTTCCCATAAACCATTGCCGGGTTTTCTTGAAATCACTTACAAGTCTTTGGTTTATTTCACCATGTAATGGTTCATTATGCATTAAATATCTGAATAAAAGTTCATAATTTGAAGGTCGTTTCCTTCTGGCTCGATGAGCCTCCACAAGATCATTTATTCTAAGACCCACATTGTAACTAATTGCTATCGTTACATCAATTTCACTATCACCATTAAAGGTTGCAATTGAAGGCCATTCTTTTTCGATTTTATCCAATTCATTTTCATACTGGACTCTATTGCTGGGCTGTTGCGGATCAAGTACATAAATTAAGCGATCAGCAATATCTCGTACAGCATGAGCAATGAAATGAACGCGTCCAGGAAATCTTTCATTACTGAGAAGTAATATAGCTCCCTCGTATGCTTCAGCCAAGGGTAAGGCATTTTCCCTGAACCACGTTACAAGTTCTAGCCGTTGTTGTGGCCAACTAGACGAATCGGCTAGAGTTGCAATAGTCGCGGCTTCGAAATCAAAATTCATTTTGCCCTCTGGGCATGTCTAGATAGAAAGCGCAAACCACCACCTCACCCTCACCACCCCTTACTCAAAATCTCCAGCTTATCACTTTCCTCCAGTACCGTAGCACAGCTTTCCCAATCGATGTCTGCCACTCGGTTATATTTTTCATCAAAAGGATGTTTTGGGTGGACGGATTCAATCAGTTTTTTAGCTTCTTCCACCTCTCCGTTGGCGACCTCTATCCAGACATCTTCCAACATATCAGGGATCTGGCCAAAAAGACCATGAATATCCTCCAATCGGTTTGAAAGCAGCTCATGAACCCGGTCTTCCACTGATCCCAGGTAGCGCATGTTATAAACGTAAATTTCATCACGTACCTGGCCAATTCTCTGTATGCGTCCCTTCCGCTGTTCCAGCCGTGTCGGATTCCATGGTAAATCCAGGTTAATCAGCGCTCCCAAACGCTGCAGATTCAGGCCTTCACTGGCCGCATCGGTGCCCAATAAAAGACGAATTTCTCCTGTGCTTACTTTCAGCTTCAGATCATCCCGGCTTATTTTTTTGAACAACCCCGCCTGCATGGTGCCGGAATGGGCTCCGCCGGCATAGATCCCGATAATCTCATCATGCAGTTCTTCTGACAATTGTCCCGCCAACCACCAGATAGAGTCAAAATACTGGGAAAACACAATGCATCCCATATCCAGCCAATCCTTATTTACCAGGTATTCAACAACCTGATGATATTTGGGGTCCTGGTCCTGGCTGGCATCAAGTGCTTTCAGACAACGTTCCAAAGACAATCTTTCTTTTGTGGTCATATCTTTCATGTTTGTGGTATTGGCAGAGGGTAAAATTACGTCATCTTCTTCTGCAAACATTGAGGGGCTGGTGGTACATTCTTCCTGCCCCCATTCACTAAGCATTTTTTCCGTAGTTCGGCGTCCGGCATAGATAGTGCTTCCAATGCGCCGTAAAAGCAGGGTTTTCAAGAACCCGGCACCACGTACCCGCTGACTTAGCAAACTACAAAATTCTTCTGCGGCTTGATATGCGTCTTGAAGGTAGACTGGCAGGATGATTGCCTCATCAGGTTCTTCTCCAAAAAGTTTAACCCGTACCAGCTTCAGATAAGATTCCCCCGTGGCTGGATCGATGGTTTTTTCAAGAAAATTCCTGGTCCGGCGGACAATATGCCGAATGAATGGATTATGCTTTCTGCCAAAATCTGGAATAACACTTTTCAGGCGGGTAATTTCAGGGGGTCGCAAATTTTCCAGGCTGTCTCCAGGAGCAATACAATCATCATCCTTCAGGTCCAATTTTCGACGCAGATACCTGAAATCCCGGCCCTCAGCTGCCGGCGGCAAAGGATTTCTCATCCATCTCCAGGCTTCTCCAAGTTCATGCGGAATTTCATCTTCTCCCATCACTACAGGGATAGCTTCTGCCGGTTTGCGCCATCTGCTGATTATATTCCCCAAAACCATATCACTGTCTCGGGCCAAGATATCCAGGAGATCCCAGGCTTCAATAGGGTGTAATTGTACCGGAGTAGCGGTAGCCAGAAGCATGCTTTTTGTTTGTCGGCTGATATCCCAGAGAAAACGCATGAGTTTGTTGGGGTCGGCCGGTTCAAACATGCTCTGTTCATTAACTTTTTTACGCCGGGCTCGATGGGCTTCATCGACGATGACGCATTCAAATTTCAATTCTTTCAGATAATCCGTAATCTCAGAGCCAGAGGTAATCAAACCCTGTGAAACAATGCCAATGCGGCGAGGACATTTTCTGATTGATTCCAAACCTGATGCCGGGTGAACAATTCCCTGCTCGTCGAGCCATTCCCGTCCGGTCCAGACAGCGGAAGGAATGGCAAGCAGATCACGCAACTCATCCTGCCATTGCATGGTTAACTGTTTAGGAACAATGACTAGAACCGGTTTTTCCCCTTGCAGCACCATCAACATGGCACTCAATGCAAGTTGAACCGTCTTTCCCAGCCCCACTTGATCAGCCAAAACAAAGCGGGCGCCAGCAAGCTTGTGGGCTTCATAAGCCAGTTTGATAAAATATTTCTGGTGAGCCCATAAACCATAATTCGCTCGATAGACAGGTGTTTCCACCACGCCGGTAGCCGGGTTCCCCTCAGGGTCATTCTTCCATTCATCAACTGGAATTTCCACCCGGTTTGCCAGCCGTTGGATATCAGTGATGACAAAATCACTTAGAGGAATGGCATCGGGATGAAACCAGAGGGCATCAAATTCTTCCTGGACCCAAACGATGCCCTCAGCTGAATCATCTTCCCAGACCAGTTCATAATTGAGTTTCCAGGCGCTCAAGCTTTCATTCACACTGCCCATAAAGCAGGTTTTACGTCCATCCCCATAGTGAATTACTCCGGCTTTGCCATGAATGAGCCCAAAAGTATCATCCGGCAAAACCCGAACCTCAAGTTTTTTACTGGCCAGTAAATCATATAGGCGGGCAAAGCGTTCTTTGCTGCCTTCCCCCAACATTTCCGGTTTCCCGGAACACCATGATTTCCGCATGGCCAGCTGGGCCGCTTTGGCGGTACTGACATCACGTTGATCAATATCGGAGTTGCAGACAACCCTGATTTTTCCATCCATGGTTTCCAGCTGCTCACCGGCTACTTCCAGCAAGGAAGAGCGGAAAAAACCGGCAATGCGGTCATAGGAAACCGCCCCTTTCAACTTTTCTTTGATGAACGAAGGACTCAGTGGTTGTCGACGGGAGGAAAAACGGTTGATCATCTTTACTTGCCTATCAGGAAGTTGTTTTTAACGATCATGGTAAGATAAAATTGTGCTGAAAATTGAGATAAGATGTGTTATAATAGCATGTAATGAAACAAAAAACTCTCAGCCAGACAAATCCCTATCTTAAAGACATGGCCAAACGCCGGCTTAGTTTGGTGGTATCGGTATGTTCTTCGTCCGCCATTGAAGGAATAGCTGCCAAGAGGATTGTGGCCGACTACCTGAATAGAAAAGAAAATCAACCTACCGCTCCCGCAGGGACCGTAAGATAATCTCCTCGAAGATTTTTTCCATGGCTGCGTAATCACGCCCTACCGCTTTCTGTACAGCAGCAAAATATTCTATCTGACGATTATCCACAAAATCACTGAAATCAAGAGGCGGGAGCCCGGCCTGTAAGGCCATCAAGGTTGCCAATAAACGGGCAATCCTGCCATTTCCTTCACGAAATGGATGTATAAGAATAAGCTCGGCATGAACAATGGCCAGGGCGGAAATGATTTCTTCCTGGGTGGTAAAAATGCAGGGAGTATATTTGGCCAGACAATGCTGCCCAAAAACAGCCATTAATTGTGGGATGTGAGCCGGAGCGGCAAAGGGAAAACCACCTTTGCTGATCATGACCTGACGATACCTGCCAGCCCATTCATACACGGTTCCCAGCCACCGGCGATGCATTTCACCGATATCCTTCGCCGTGAAACGTTTGCCTTGCTCAAATTCGTCCAGTAGCTGGTCAGTTACCTCAAAAAGAAGCTCGGTCTCAACCCTTTCCATCTCTTTCCGGGTTGTAATCCCCAGAAGATTTTTCAACACCTGACCGTTTGAACCGGAAACGTACTGATCTTCAGAAGTATTTGAGGTTTGATAACGTCCTTCCCGTTCCATTTACAGTCGTCCTTCATGATCATTTTCTACCGCACCCGCCAGGCGTTTGGCCGCGTCGGCGTCTTTTTCCCAATGGGGCATATGGGCGATGTTTTCCAGGGCGGCCAGGTAATTTAAAACAGCGACAATCTGTTTGCGTTGCTGCCAGTACGTCGGTACTTCCTGGCGCAGCCAGTTCAGGCCCTGCCGGGCGTCATCTGAACGTACTATTTCATGGATGGAAAAAAGCAAATCCCGCAGGATGGTACTCCCGAATTCTCCATTGCCCAACCCGACTTTTTTAAATTCCGAACCGGTTTTGAAGCGCACCGCGTTGGCCTTGGCCCGATAGAAAAGACTGGTGTAATCCCGAACGCCGAAGCCCTTGGCCAGTTCCTGGTAAGCTCCCGATCGGGCTTCCAGGTGTTTTTCCAGCTCCAGCCCCTTTAAATAGAGCCTTTCCGGAGCAGAAAGAGTTTTCCAGATTCGGCTGTCCAACCCTTGAGGTACCAGATGGTCGGAAGCAATCTCTACCGCCCGGTCAATGACCTGTTCAAAAGCGGATTTTTCCCCGGCTTGCCGCTGGCGGAAAAGTTCGTGTTTGATATCATGGCCTTCAATTTTGCTGTAGCCGGTGAGCACCCTTAAGGCGGCGGCGTAAGCGGCCAACTGGTAGTCGGTATCAGCAAAATTGGGGTCTTCTCGGTCATCCAGGTCCAGCATCTGTCTAAGCTGGTTTCGGACTTCGTCCTCGATCTCTGGATAGAGTTCATCAAGGAAGGTGGTTCCGTGGTCAGTTCGTTTGCGAAGAATGAGAAGGACTGTACCCTGGACGTAATTGCCTTTTTTCAAACCTGAACTGGTTTCCGTGGCAATGGTCCAGGCCGCAGTTACCCGCAGACCTGCCGCCCAGAGGATCATGGCCAGGTCGGCCCAGACCGAGGCATCCTGGTGGGTGAACATGACCAACTGGAGACCGTTGTCCGGCATGTGCTTGGTTAGATTGGCATAGCAATCAACCATGGAGCGTTTGAAATCTTCGCCCGAGCCACGGACAGCCAGGGCTTTTTTGGTGTCGGTGTACCAGTCTGGGAAGGATTTTTGCAGGTATTTTTCATACCATGTGAGGAGAAAATCTGTTAGTTCATGATAGTTTATAGCATCTGCATAAGGAGGATCGGTAATCCATAAATCATTGTAAGAAGTATTTGTTCTGGCATCTTGAGTTTGGACAATATCTTTTCCTGCTAATGCGTAAAGTTGGTAACTTGTGGCTGAATTCCATGTTTTTTTTAACTTCATAAGAGGACGAGTCGAATTATTAAACATGGTATTCAACGCCTGGTTTGCAAAAGTTTGATTACCTTTTTGGTTTGTTGCATGTTGCATCCAAGCACACAATTTAGAGTTCCAATCAGCAACTTTTGCAATGGCTAGAAATGATGTAACCTGTTCATAAATATTTTTTTTAGGTGATACTGAAAAAAGCAACCCATTAGTCAATAACTGCCGTGGATTAAATAAATGATGCCAATGGGTCCAGCCCCGTTCACGAATTGGCTGATCAGTATTGTAACCATGTTCAATTACCCGGCTGGGAATAAATCCCTGTTCCTGCCAATCATGAAATCGTTCCCTTAACAAAGCCAAGACCTTCTCTTCCCGGGCCAGGTCATCTTCATCTACTGAGCAGTAATGACGGCGAGTTTTCTCCACCGGTTTGCCCTGGCTATTTTTTCCCCAATACGTTTCCACCCAGCGGACACAGTAAAGCCGTTCCTGAAAGATATCATCAGGCCTTGGTACCAGGTCATCATTTTCCCAGAGTCGCAGGCCATAGACTGTTTTGCCATTTACTTTGCGGTCGCCACGGATGGAGGTGATGGAAAAAGTCTCCCCGGTCTCGGGACAGACCATCTTGCCATCCTGCACGGTACCTTTCTTTGCCCTTGCCATGGTCTCTTCATCCGCGCCGGTGACAATCTCAATGTCATAGCCTTGATGGCTGTTATTGCGTTTGAGCACCGCGCAGACGTTGTATTTCTCACTGATAATCCAGGATGGTGCCAGGGGAAGCATCAGGCCGGTGGCCGGACATCTCACCTCAACACAGTAAAGATAGGCATCAGCTCGCCACCCCTTATCATTATGTTCAATACCCCATTCGGTTATTTGTTTGTCCGTCGCCGCAAAGGCTTTTTGCTGGGCTTTTTCTACCTCTTTCTGTACCTCTTTGCCGCCACCGATCAGATGAATAGAAGCCCAGGTTAGAAGGGCAGCCACCGGGTTGAGGTCAGATCCGTAAGCTTGACAACCGAGCCGGGCGGCTTCAAAAGGGATGGAGCCCCCCCCGCAAAAAGCGTCGCCGACCTTTGGTACATGGCCAAAATGGCGCAGGCCAAGTTCCTGAACTAACTCCTGTAAACTGGCAGCATTGGTGCCAAGATGTTCATTGATTTCCTGCCATGCTTTCTGGGATGGTCCTTTAATTTGTTCCGGCCGGTTACAGAAAGTCAGTTTTTCGTCATAGGACATCCGCTCAAAAGCCCGTCGCAAGACCTCTTCCTTCTCTGCCGTGTTCAGGCCTGCCGACCAGGAATGTTTCGGATTCCCTTCACAGTCATGAATCAGCTTTTCCCACTCTTCTTCGGTCAGATAAGTTTGCAGGACCTTGGCGGAAATTGATTTTGACCGCCTTTGCCACAATCCCTCATCATCCATGGTCATGATTTTAAGAAAGATGTCCCGATCTTTTTGTGGATCACCGGAAACCGGCATCAGCAAGCCAATAATGGCAGCCCGCACCAGGACCAGGGGTTTCCGCCCCCACCATTTCCCCAATCCAGTCAACGTTTGGCTATAGTTGGCCTTCCTCTCCTTATAGCTTTCCTTGGAGACCTTGGAGACCGGAAACTGTTCTTCAATAAAAACACGATCATTCATCAGACAATAATCCTCGATGGGGTTCTCAGTCATCCAATAAATCAAACAGGCTGCCGGACAGGTGGCGACGTTCGGCCAGTTGGTTGCCAGCGGAAATCGGGTTTTCCGTCAAAGCGAACCGTACCGCCTTGCGCCAGCCTTTGCCCTTGTCATTGATGGCATGTCCGGTGGAGGCATTGGTCATAGTATACAGCCACCAGCGCTCTTCCGGCACCAGGCCAAGCCAGTTTCGGATGGCCGTACTGATGAGAAAAGGGTCGCATTCTTCAATCGCCCAAGCCAGTAGAACCAGTTCCTTGCCCAGGGATTTTTCCACCTGGATCTGACCTTTTTTAAGCCATTTGCCGGTTTTGATGCCTTTGTTCCGCAGGCGGCGATTGAATTCTGCCTTAACCTCTTCGGCAATCTCATCCCAGAATCGGCGGGGAAGAATAACTTTCAATTGGGCATCTTCATTATCAACTGAAATGGGGGTCAGCTTATTACCCACCGGTTTCAACCAATGGAAATGTTCTGAAATCATCACCCTGGCATTCTGAGACCGGGACACCGGAATTGTAACCAAAAAATAATGTTCGCTTTGTGCCGGAGTAAAACCAAAGCCAAAAGTCTTTGCTTTTTTACCGGTTGAATCAGCCTTCTTTATTCCTGTTTTTACCGGCATAATTACTGACTGACCTCTCCCGGTTGAAGCTTGGTCTTGGAATCGGCAATCCAGTCCAGCAATTGCTGGCCGCGTTCAAATTCAATCCGTTCAATGCTTAAAAAAATCTGGCTGCCATTCATGGCATCCTGAAACCGCTTCACCAGTTTCTCGAAAATTTCACCACTGAGGCCGAAGTTTTCGGCGCCGTTATAGCTGATTTCCTGGGTAGAGTCATTAGCCTGGACATCAATGGTTACACCATTAGCAGTGCCCTGAAATTTAACCAGTCGATCTATAAAACCGAAAGCATTTGTGGTTGTAAGATCTTTGTGCCGCCGCTTCCAGGTGACGGGATTTACCGGGTCAACTGTAACCGTCTTGGTAATATATTGTCGAACATTAATGTTTTCAATTGCCGAACTTACCCCATCCTGTTGAGCAACGGCCAGGACAAAGGGGCAATCTTCTGCCACTGTAAACGGTCCACCATACGTGGCTCCATAGGTTTTGGGATCAGAGCCATCGGTCGTATAACGAAGCTGTCCTTTTGGATACACACGCAGTTCTACCATCCAGTCTTGGCCACGCTGAAAAACCCGGTATTTGATATTGATGGAATTTTTCCAGGTTTCGGCAGCTCCTGTATGGTGTTCATCCGTGGAATCAACGCAAAGAAATTTGGCCTGTAATTCACTAATCCTAAAGTTGTTTAAATTTTCCACTCGGCTCGATGCCGTAGTCGGCTTGCTGTTACCGGTTTCGTAGTAGATGGTATTACCATGGATTGGCGTAATTTTTAAGGTAACTTCGCCAGTTTCTTCATCTCGACTGAGTCGCTGAATCCTGACCTCCGTGGCCGGCGGCGGGAAAGGACCTTTGTTGATATAGCCACCTTCATCACGCCAATAGCCTTGACTGATGGCGGTTTTCTTTAAATTTTCCAACGTATCAGGGCGGTGAAACTGCCAGCCGGTCAGAGTCGCGGCACGGCGCTTGATTTCCGACCATTGGGCGGTTTGCTGGCCGGCAAACAGGCGAGCTTCGCATTTTTTGCGGAAGGTATCAGTGGCGGTTTCATTGGAATTGGCAAATTTTTGCAGTCTTTCCAATGTCTGGCGAATCAACTGCTCCCCATCAAACTGATTGTCCTGAAATTGGATGCGGCAGTCAGTGGAGCGAAAACCGTTTTTTGACGGATAGGAAAGCGTTGTAAAGGTTTCCTGAATGGCACTACGCAGGCTGAGCATGATTTTGTCACGACTGACAAGAGCTTTTTGCCGCTGTGGATCATTATCGGCCAAGCGTTCAGCATCAAATTCAGCCAGTATGGCATTGATGGCTTTGCGCTGGGCTGTCTGTTCAACAACCCGGTCAAGGGTATCTGGGCTGCCGGTGAGAAAGATAACCCGGTTCTTATATTCTATATCATCGGCAAATTTAACCCAATTAGAACTGAGCCGGGAAATACTGTCGGGAATGGTTGTCGGCTCCGTTATAATCAAAGTTACTTTATCCGCTTCAATATTGACTTCATCCATGCCGGGAAGGATTTCAATCTTTTGGTAGCAATCCTTCAAATTGGGTGCGAACAGAGAAGCAAGATAGTTGCGCAGCTCTTTGATGCAGGATTCCTTGTTGTACGACTCGGCCATAGAGTGAAGTTTGGCCGCCAGATTCTGGGTGTTTTTGAAGAAAAGACGGCCGTCCTGGCTGGCATGAAGATACCAGGCCTGGGTGGGCAGGTAATCGACAATATCTTTTTTGATCCTGGAGATATCTCGTCCCGGAGCGCAAAGATATCCCATTATCTCATTTTCGCGCAAACCGTGAGTGGCGCCGGGGATATTGGCCAGGGAGGCTACCAACAGGAGTTTGCAGACATCCTGCGCATCAGTGTTCGATCCTAATTTTCTATCCAGCTCTTCAGCCACGGAATGACCTTCCTTGGCAATGTCGTGGTTGATAGCCTCAATCAGGGTGGGATTGATAGTTTTTATCTCTGAAAATACTTCATCATTATTCAGATCAAGATCATATGGATGTATCAGTTTGCTTTTTTCGACCAGACCACTGTCATACAAATTGGAGACAATAATTCGCATGAGCCGTATCAACCCCCGGGTCTGCTGGAAACCGGGATTTTCCTTGAAACGGCCGTAAAGATCACGAAGGGAAAAATGAAAAGGGTATGATTCAATAAGCTGAGCGGCATAAGAATCGGGGGAGGCATTGGTAACATCCATTTCCCGGGCATCCCGTACAGCTTTGGCATATTCATTGGCAATAATTTTAATAGTTTCTTCATCAGGCAGTTTTTCAAAGAGGCGGGTTCTTGAAATATGATAGAGCTCATCGCCATGGGGATTGACCGGCTCGATCCGCAATGCGGAACGGTTAGTTTCATTTTGCAGGTTGGACAGGGCTCGGTTGATTTGATCAGAGCCTCCCTGATAAGAAGCGGTAAGATCAGAAATTATGACGCAGACATTGGTCAAATCAGCCTTGTTCACCGCCACCAGGAGATTGGCAAGTGCAGTCGTGGTTACCACTGATAAATCACTGTTGCCGATCTCTTTGGATTTTGCGTCTTCCATGTAGGGAGGAAGTTCATCCAGAAAGATGATGGTAGGTTCACCTTTCAGCAGGTTAATCCAGGCTGTTTCCCCGGGTGCCTGCAACGGGGAATAGTAATCATTGAACTGTTCTTTTTTACCCAGTTGGTCGGCAATCGCTCCCCAGATACCCAGCGGTGCATCAGATTGTCGGCCATTGAATCCGATAACCCGCACTTTGCCCAGCTGTACCCCGGGAGCTTGTTCTCCAAGCACTTCTTTTCGTAAATCAGGATTTTCAGCTAACAGGCCAAGAGCAATCATATTGTGGGTTTTACCGCCACCCATGGCCTGCGCTAATAAAAAAGTGGATGCTTGGTCACTGCTGCCTTCAAGACGCTTGAAAGTCTTTTCCAGCAGGGTCTTCATGCCGGTGGTTACAAAGTTTTCTTTGAAAAAATCTTTAGCGTTGATCTTTCCTTCAAGCAGGTCTGAGAGATCGAGAACAACATCCCGACGGTCCTTGTTGAAGACGCTCTGACGTGGGGTGCAGGCTTGTTTTAAAAACATGGGAAAATTCCTTGGCAGTAGAAGTTGGATAAACTGAAAACACGGAAACTGTTAGCCATCTGAGAGGTATAATCCTATTTGCTGAATCGAGAATACTGCAAATATCTGCATCGCATGATTAACACCGTTCTAATGCCAAGTCAATAGACCTACAAAAAACAGGCCTTAATTTATTGATATTGAATTACTTATCTATCTATTCCTCCCCATAACTCAACGTTATTTCCGGAGCATTTCCCGACAAAATAGTATGCATGTACTGCTTGGTGGTGTTGATATCCGCATGTCTCATCTTTTCATGGACGTAGCGCAGGTCACCGCTGGTGAGCTGGAGTAGGGTTGTGCCCAACAGGTCGGGATCACTGTCAGTTAGCTTATCGAGATCATCCAAAAGTAATGAGAGGCGGGAGGCTATATCTTTCATTTCATTGGCACAGACTTCGGTAATGGGAGGGGAAGTCATCTTCTCGTATCCAGCCAGAGGCAACAGAGAGATTGCCGGCGGCGTTAGTCAGCAGGCGGCCAAGATCGATAAGTGTCATGAGATGGTCATTTGCATTGTTCATATTGGTTGTCTCACGATGTACTTGTCAATTTAGCAGAAAAATAAGGTTAAAGACAATCTTGTTGTGTCCCCAGCTGTGTCCTTTCAGGCTATAGCAAAGAAAAAAGCACTCACGAATTAACGTAAGTGCTTGATTTTATTGGTGCGCCCAAGAGGATTCGAACCTCCGGCCTTCTGATCCGTAGTTATTAATCATACTTTCCCCTCACTTCCCTATACTTCATAAAAAACCTTTGACATTCAATACTTTACCTGTTATTTGTTTACTTATGCTTCCCTCAATTTCCCTCTCAATCAGCTTAATTTGGGTATCCCGGTGGGTATCCCGAGATTTTGGGGATACCCAGACGCCAGCAAGGAGGTAAAAGGTGCAAATCAAGTCAAAGGTGAATATCAAGTTAAATGACCGGACGGTTAAAGCCTTAAAAGCCAAAGATGACCGTTATTTTGTTCAGGTGGAAGGGTATCCAGGGTTACAGTTGCGGGTAAACAAGGGCGGGGATGTCAGTTTTATTTATCGCTACCGACACCAGGGCCAGCGGCGGTTGATGACTCTTGGCAGTTACCCTAAAATAACTATTCGTATGGCTGGCGTTAAATATGCTGAAGCTGCTCGACAGGTTGAACAGGGGATTGATCCTCAGGCAGTCAAGGAGGCCGAGAAGGACGAAGCAAACCCCACGGTAGCTGAACTGGCAGCCCGTTACATGGAAAACCATATTAAAGTCAAGCTCAAAGCACGGACTCAAAAAGAATACCAGCGGCAGTTTGATAAGTATATATTGCCAAAAATAGGCCGCAAGAAAGCAAAAGAAGTCAGACGGGCAACGCTGGTGGCTCTGGTTGAAAGGCAAGTAAAAACAAATGGCCCTTACATGGCTAACCGGAATTTAGCCCTTATTAAAGGCATGTTTACTTATGCTGTCCGGGTTGGTGTCCTGGAACATTCCCCGGCAGCTGGAATAACACCACCAGGGAAGGAAATTGTAAAAGACAGGGTGTTGACAATTGTTGAAATTGTTATCATGCTTAAAGCCCTTGAGGAAGCCCCTAGAGATGCAAGAGATATCCTTTCACTGGTGTTGCTGACCGGCCAGCGTCCGGGTGAAGTATGCGCTATGCACGGAAGCCAGTTGAAAGATGAGTGGTGGCATCTGGCCGGGATCGAAACTAAATCCGGCAGGGCACACCGTGTTTATCTGGCAAAATGGGCGCGTGAGATTATTCAGGCCCGCCAGGGTGATGGATTAACGGATGATTATATTTTCCCCGCTCATGGCAGCAAACGGGAACACATCCAGCCGGACAACCTGAAAAACTGGTTTCACCGGGGACTGAATGACTTATTCAAAGAAGCTGGAATAACTGAATCATTCACGGTCCATGACTTGAGACGATCAGCGGCCACCGGCATGGCGATATTAGGACATGCGGCGGTTGTCCCAGATATCCTGAACCATGCACCGCAAGGGATCACCAGAACCGTTTACGACCGTTACGACCGGGGACCTGAAATCAAACGGGCGCTTATTTCATGGGAAACGGCAATCAAGGAAGCCCTGGTCGGTGGTGGCCAGAAAGTGGTTGAGGTTGATTTTCATTAATCTGGGATGTGGTAAAGAAAGAGGGCATGCAATGAACGAAATTATTCCAATAGAGCTGATAACAGAGAAAATATTTCTGGTCCGTGGGAAAAAAGTGATGCTGGATCGTGATTTGGCAATGCTCTATGAGGTGGAGACAAGGGCGCTCAAACAGGCCGTGAGAAGAAATACTGAACGCTTCCCGGAAGACTTCATGTTTATTCTGTCAAATCAAGAGTTTAGGAACTTGAGATCACAATTTGTGACCTCAAGTTATGGTGGAACCAGATACAAGCCAATGGCCTTCACAGAACAAGGGGTGGCCATGCTTTCCAGCGTTCTGAAAAGTGAACGAGCTATTCAGGTTAATATTCAGATCATGCGGACATTTACCGATTTACGAAAGATGCTGGCAACCCATAATGATTTGAGAAAAAAGATTGAGAAAATGGAAACTAAATATGATCACCAATTTCAGGTGGTTTTCGATGCGATCAAGCAACTGATTACAGTGGAGAAAAAACCAAAAAGGGAGATTGGGTTTAAAAAATAAGAAAGGTTTCCTTAACCGTGGCTGGAACAGCGTTGACTTGTTATCTCTAAACTGGTATAAATGGCATGATGAAAAAAGACAAAAAACTTGTCTGGATGGGAGACAGCAGGGACAACCTTAGAACATTTCCCGAAGATGTGAAAGACGTTATGGGATTTGCCTTACGGCAGGCACAGCAGGGCGGAAAACATCCTTGCGCAAAGCCGCTCAAAGGCTTTAAGGGAGCGGGTGTCCTTGAGGTGGTGGAGAATCACGACGGCGACACCTACCGGGCTGTTTACACAGTGCGAATTAAAGATAAGATCTATGTTCTTCACGCATTTCAAAAGAAGTCAAAAAAAGGGATACAAACGCCACAGAAGGAAATGGATGTAGTTAAGGCTCGCCTGAAGCGTGCCGAGGCTGAAGAAGGAGTATGAAAGATGGAAGATATCAAACTTGAAAAAAGCTCTGGAAATGTTTTTGCCGACATTGGCCTTGATGCCCCGGAAGAACGTTTAGCAAAGTCTGATTTAGCGTTAAAGATCGCTCAGATTATCAACAAACGGCACCTCTCACAGGCTCAGGCGGCTGAGCTTTTAGGAATTACTCAGCCAAAAGTTTCAGCCATTTTGAATGGACGGCTTAAAGGATTCTCTCTTGAAAAACTCATGCTCCTTATGGTTGCCCTTGACCGGGATATTGAAATCGTTGTGAAGCGCAAACCCAAAGCCAGAAAACATGGCCGTCTTCGGGTTGTTTATTCGTAAATCAATAGTCTTTCCTTTTCCCCGGCCTAGGGCGACGGCCCGAAAACCATTTTCCTGGATGGCTGGCCGGGGAGTTTCACCAGGAGCAAGCGGCAGGAGGCTTGAGATGTGTTTAAAAGAAATTTATTTCATTCGCCTTGAAGATGGAGAAAAGGTTTCGTTAAAAGATGTAGTTTTAAACCTTGCAAATGAAGCTTTAGGCAAATATGAAGTGGGGGCGTTTATTGCCACTGCGGAGCAAATCGCTAAATATAACAACGGAGAAGAAGAACCTAAATCAAATCCCATCGAAGCATTACGTATTTTCCTCTATTTAATGCACAAAGGGCTGTATCCTCCTCCACCCATACTAAAGCGGATAGAAACAGCCATAGCAGAAGCGTATCATTCTACAGAACCGAACCGACCAACCATTGATAAAATGTTAGGGGTAAGTGGTATAAAGCATGCGAAGAAGTTTAAGTCGTCTATCCGTGATTCATTGATGAGCCGTGATTACCATATCCTGGTGACACATTTTGGTCTTTCGCAGGAAAATGCAGGGGGCATGGTTATAAATAAATATATAATTATTGACAGCAAAATGGAAGCACCAGGATTAATGACCCAATCTGTGATAGAAGAAACAGGAATGCCAGAAGATGCCAGAAGAATTGCCCAGATTTACCATGAACAGCGGCGCAAGAACCCAAAAAAATTTTGGGATGTGCCTGAGAATTTTGATGAAAAACTTTTTCTAATGTCCTTTGATGAGGATGAGGTTAAAGAGCTTATATACCATAACCAACCAAATTCATTTAGGAAATTATTTCCCCGTTCCATTTCGTGACATCCCCCATGTCATAATTTAAAATTCCTTCTGTAAACTAAAGGCATCCAATGGATGCTAACCCACATTACAGGAGGATACTATGACCACTTGCACAAAACCCACCCCCCAACAGATTATTGACCAAATCAAAGAAAGCTGGCCCCATCCGGTAATACCACGGCATAAAGTGGCCGAGGCAACCGGATACTTAGTTAGCAGTAAAACATGTGCCAATGAAGATTCTCTGGGCAGCGGAATCCAGGGATCATTCATGGTAAATGGCCGGGTTTGCTATCCCACCGAAAACCTTCTTGACTGGCTGAAGCAGCGAATTGAAAAAAAGCATGGTCGCTGCCATGAGTAACCCGGCTATGAATTTTACCAGTTGGCGAGGTTTTAAGAACGCTCAAGACAAATACAGGAAAGCACTAGTTAACTTACCATCTTCCGGCGGTGGTGGTTGTCATACGGCTATCCTGGGAGCAGCGAATCATGGTGTTTATGTCGGAATTGAACCGCAACAAATCCATGACGACATTAGACAGCATATTCACGGGACCAGACGGGTTTCAGATCGAGAAATAAAATCAGCGGTTGAAAAAGCTATGGCCGGCAAAAGTGATAGCATTATTCGCTATGATTTCAAGACCAGGAAGCCAAAGCCACAATTTGACGGGGAAAAAATCTTAAGAAAAATTCTGGACCTGGGGGCGGGTGCCACCGAAGCCGACCTCTGGAAGTCCTCACCCGTCCGTATTGACTGGCAGCCGGAAGAGGACCCCTTACACCTCATAAAATATTTATACCCTCCTGATTCCTTGATTTTTATCGGCGAGCGTTATTCATCAGGAATTATCGGTAAAACTATCCGTACCGTCCTTGATTGGGTTTATTACTTTGAGAAAGGCGGCAAAACTTTCCCTCACATCATACCAAATCCGTTAAGCGGAAAAACATCCACGACACAGACCGGAAAGCCGTCTTTGAGGGCCGATGGTTGCGTAAAGTCTTTTCGCTTTGCGGTGGTTGAATTCGATAACCTGAGCCGGGAGGAACAACTTGCTTTCTGGTGGGCTGTAAATCTGCCGGTGGTGGCCCTGATCGATAGCGGGAATAAAAGTCTTCATGGATGGATCAAGATTGACGGCATTGAAAACGCTGGACAATGGACAGCTCAGGTTGAAAACCATCTATTTAAGCAGCTATTACAGCCTTTAGGCGTTGATGGCGCTTGTCGGAATGAAGCCAGGCTGTCACGGCTACCAGGGCACCTGCGGGACAATGGCAACCGGCAACGGTTACTTTACCTGGGCCCAGAGGGACGGAGGGTTGGACAATGAGCATTGAAACAAGAGCAATTCCAGAGCTAAGCAATTTTGGTGGAATAAGAGAGCAGATCGAGGAGGCTACTAAACACACACCGGTTATCATTTCTGTGGCAGAGCTGTTGCAGAAAGATTTTCCGCCAAGAAAAAACATTTTATCGCCTTGGTTGCCTGAACAAGGGCTTTGCCTTATTCATGCCTTCCGTGGAGTTGGTAAAACCCATGTTAGTATCGGTATTGCCTGTGCTTGTGCAACCGGATCAACGTTTTTAAAGTGGAAGGCTGAAAAACCAGTGGGGGTTCTGTTTATTGATGGTGAAATGCCGGCAGTAACTATTCAGGAACGTATTGCTTGCACCCTGGCGGGGATGGATAGGGACGGAGAAGCCGATTTTCAAATCATTACACCAGATTTACAGGAATACGGAATTCCCGATCTTGGAACCATCGAAGGGCAGGCACAAATACAGCGGGTTCTCACTGATACAATCAAGCTCATTATTGTTGACAACATTTCCACGGTTTGCCGGTCTACCCAAGAAAATAAGGGTGACAGTTGGCTTCCTGTACAAGATTGGGCTTTGCGGATGAGGGGTCAAGGAAGATCCGTACTAATGGTCCACCACGACGGCAAAGGTGGTCAGCAGCGGGGAACCTCCCGGAAAGAGGACATTCTGGACACAGTTATTCAATTGAAACACCCAAGCAGCTACACAGCGGATCAAGGGGCACTGTTTGAGGTTCATTATCGGAAAAACCGGGGGATATTTGGTGAGGATGCCAAACCATTTGAAGCACAGCTTTACCATGAAACCGAGGGGTTTTTTCGCTGGGCAACAACGACGCTTGAAGATTCCATGCTTGCCAGAGTTGAGCGCCTTTTGGATGAGGGATACGAGCAGAAAGACATTGTTGAAGAGCTTGGAATCAGCAAGAGTTATGTATCAAAATTGGTCAAAAAAGTTAAGGCAAATAAGTAAAAGTTTCCTGTTTCCTTTCCATAGGGAGGAAACTGGAAACTTCTGGAAACCTGGCAGGAAACAAGGGGGAAACTATGAGCCTTAAAGCATTGGCAATACAGTGTTTAACGAGGAAACCAGACAGGAAACCATCTGGAAACCAGGAGGAAACTTTCACCCCTGAAAAAGTTTCCAAAGTTTCCTCTAAAAATCAAGAGTTTCCCGCTGAAAATATCAGCTCTATTCTATCGGGTTTATACCGGCAGAAATCCGAAAGCGAGTGGGAATGGTTGAAGCTAAGCCGGCCTGAATGGTGGGCGAAGCGGATTAAACTTGAGAATGAAGTTGACGGCCATTTCCTGGCCGTGAACCTGGAAGTCGGGCAAGAAACCTTTTACCGGCTGGTGTATCACCTGAAAGCAGCACCCATTGACAAACTGAGCAGCAGGATAGCCAGACAGTTGGATAACCTGCCAGCAAATAGGAGCAAACCATGAACCGAACACCAGTATCTAAATTCGGTATCCGGGCAAAAGGCCGGAAGGAACTTATAAAAGCCGATCGTGGAGAATCATTAACCAGAGGAGAATCCATTTTGGCCAAATGCTATGAGTGCATGGGCGGCTATGACGATGGCAGGTATGATTGTCTGGTAACCACCTGTCCTTTGCATCAATACATGCCATACCGTGGATGCGTACCCCGCACAAAGTGAAATTAAGCCGCTGTAGGGGGTAGCTTTGAGGGGTTAGGGCATGGCAAACAATCTGATTAGTGGCAAAGTATGTTTATGATATTTCAACATGATAAAAAGGTGCAATTATGGAAAAAAATGATAAACGTAGCGTTAAAGCAATTAAAAAGCTGCATCGTGCCGCAGTGCGGAAAAAACTTGCTGAGAAGATCGTATCCGAGACTGGATGTACTGACTGGCCCGACAAGTTTAGGGCGGAAAGGGATATGGGAGAAGCCATGGAAATGCTGAAGCCTGATACCCCGCCTGTAATAAAAGCAGGGGAAGTTATGCCTACCGATGGTGAGTTTGGACAAGGCGAACTTGCCCTCCAGAACACCCTTGATGATCCGAACTGGATTAACATTGATGCCAGCCACTCTCGTATGGAAAGGGTATTGGATGCCCAATGCCTTGATACTGCCGTTGATGCCGCCGAAAGTATCAATGCTCAAAATTCCCTGGAAAAGATGCTGGCTCACCAGATGGCCGCCTGTCATGACAAGGCCATGAAGATTATGGGGAAGCTTGATAGTGAGATTCAGAATTTTAATAACCGGTATCAAAATCAAGCAGAGGCTGGTGAACTGCAGCGCCTAGGAAATACCGCTGTCCGGCTGATTAAGTGCTACCAGGATGGCTTACTGGCTATCCAGAAGATACGGACCGGTGGTAAGCAGATCATCCAGCACCAGTATGTCAACGTGAATGATGGTGGTCAGGCGGTGGTGGCCGCCAACATGAAGACGGGGGGTCAAAACACAGGGGGGGATAATGAAAAATAAACAACTACCCCATGATGATTATCCACGCTGCGGCGCCAAAAACCGGGCGGGAAATCCCTGCCAGCAAAAGGCCGGTTGGGGCACTGACCATGTCGGTAGTGGCCGGTGTAAGCTTCATGGTGGCAAGTCAACCGGCCCACCCAAAAGGAACAAAAATGCTTTGAAACATGGGCGGTATACGAAGGAAGCGAAGGAAGAAAGAAAGCGGATGCGGGAGTTTGTGAGGTTGTTCAGGGAGATGGTGAAATGAATGCTGTTAATGGTTTTGTCAATATCAACATTGCGAAAATGATTGGACTATTGTGCCAAGATGTTAAACTATGATTGATTGACTTATTAACGAACAAGATGGTACGAAAATGACAGCTTGAGTCGAGGGTTGCAGTTGTCATTTGATATGAAATTGTAAGTCACTTGTAAAGTTACAAAAGGAGATACAGATAATGAGCGGAAAGATACGCAAGATAATGGTGGTTTGCTGTTTTCTGTTATTTCTGCCGGTGATGGCAATGGGTGAAGACAAGGCTTTGGATATAACTCTCTATCATTACGGAAAATATGCTTATTCCTGGAAGCAGGTAACATGTATTAATCATTTCCTGCTTCGGGGAGATGAGAATTGCTGGAAAGACTGCGGAATTAACCAAACTGCAATGGAAGATTATTTCAGGTTGCAGCTTAAAAATAATCTTGTAAGTATTCCGTATATACATATCGGTAAATTGTCGGATATTGAGAACAAAATTCAGAAACAAGCAAAACTATTAACCGATGAAACCATGGGAAGACTTCATCCGGAGCTAAAAAAAGGCACGTTGAAATATATTGAAACTAAATTATCCATAAAAAAAATGAACGTAAAAGATTGGCAGAAAAATACCATATAAACGGTAGTAGCTTAGTTTTCCTTATTCAAATAGAAACAGTTGGTAGAGCTTACCCTGTAGCCTTCCACGTAGAATTGAATGCGGGAGAAAAAGTCTGTGATGAATATGAAAATTCAATTTTAGGCTTCTGCTCAAAAGACGATCTGTCAGATCAGCTGAAAAAATGCATAAAGGTTTTGGTCGAACAATTTGCCATCACTTTTTTCAAAGTCAGGGGTGAACTGTAACCGGCAAGATGAAATTACCATTATTCTCCCTTCGAGGTTTCGCTATTTGACGTGTATAAGATTCGCCCAAAGAATCCGCCGAAATGAAACATTTGGGTATCCCGGTGGGTATCCCGAAAAGAAAAACAAAAAAGCACTTACCGGATATTCCGTGTAAGTGCTTGTTTTTATTGGTGCGCCCAAGAGGATTCGAACCTCCGGCCTTCTGATCCGTAGTCAGACACTCTATCCAGCTGAGCTATGGGCGCGTAACTGCTGATTGTCTTGAAAAATGGTTATTGCTTCTGCTGCCATCCGTCCAGATTGAATTTATAACGTTCGTGGTTGAACGTATGCACGTCAGGAAATTTGCTGAAGATCCAGCCACTAAAAATCTTTTTGCCATCCTCGGTGACTTCAAAATTTGCCGCCGGGTTGTCAGGTTCATTCGATTTTGAAGTTATCCCAAATGAATTCATCGCAAAATCCGGCAAAAAGTGCAGCATTCTGATACTGAGTTTCGAGTTGGGAATTTCATAGGTTTCACCAACATTGATGGTTGCCAGCTCGTTGGTTTTCTTCTGTTTATCGGTAATCTTAAAGGTGACGCTCTTCCAGGTTTTTTCCACCATTTCCGGTACCACCACGGCGTGGGAGGTTTTTTCGCCACCGTGCGGATTAGTCTGGGTAGCCAAGCTGCCAAGATGCTGACCGTCCTTGTCTCCGCCCGCTGGACATGGTGATGATGGCGTGGTTGCCGCAGCGGTTTTCTGCTCCGGAATCGGGCTTTTGGCTTCTTTTTTATTGCAGGAAACCAAGCCAATGATGGCGGTACAACATAGGAGAATAAAGCCGAGGCGCAAGGAATCATTGAATAATTTCATGGGCATATACCGTTGCTGTCAGTTTGTATTGTCTTTGGTTAAAAGGATGACCTCACTATCATTATTTCAGCCAAATGGCAAGGGATAAAATCAGGATTATGGGTGAAAAGATCAATCGGGAATGCCCATAAACGTGTATCGTTCGGCGGCTTCAATATTGGTGCAGGCCCGCTTGAAGGCGTATTTCTGGCCGATAAGGTAGACTTTTTTCTCAGCTCGGGTAATGGCAGTATAGAACCAGCGGTTGTTAAGCATGATAAAATGGCTGTTGCTCAGGGGGATGGCCACATATTTATATTGGCTTCCCTGGGATTTATGCACCGTCAGACAGTAGGCGATGTCAATGATGTCACGGATATGGTCGAAATTATAGCGCACAACGCTGTAATCAGGATAAAGAACATAAAAAACCTCGTTGTCGTGATCAATTTTTCTGATGATGCCCACGTTACCATTGAAAATACGCTTGGTGGTGAAGGTGATATGCGGCTGTTTAAACAGGCTGGGGGAGTAGGGCGCAGTATCCATATCCTTGTTCTGCAGGTGCACGACCTTGTCTCCTTCACGGAATACTGTCCCATAGCGAGAGACAGGATTTTTGCCCTGGCGGTTGAAAATATCCTGCAGGGCGATATTGAGGGCTTCGGTTCCCAACAACCCTTTTCTTAATGGGGTCAGGGCCTGGAAATCCCAGGCGGGATGTTCCAACTTACGGTGGGCCCGGCGGGCCAGCTCAAGAATCTGCTGCTGAATCTTTTCATTATTATCTTCCCGAACCTGTTTCATTTCCTGGTCTGACAGGCTTTTTCGTAACGCGAAGTAGTTGGGGATATCCTGGCTGATAAAAGAAAAATCGCGGTAGTTTTCGCCCTCATAGTCCGGTGGCATTTTACCGGTGCGGATGATGTTGGCAAAATAAACCAGCACGCTTTCGGCATCCTGGCGGTAAATCTGGGTCAACGAAACATGATTGAGGAATGGCTTGGTCAGCAGGTCGCCGAAAACATTGCCGGCGCCGATGGGTGGTAGCTGGGCCGGATCACCAACCAGAATTAACAGGGTTTCCTCACCTATTGCCAGCCCCAGGCGGTAAAAAAGCTGGAGATTGACCATGCCGGCTTCATCAAGGAGGACGACCTTGTAGGGCAGGGGGTTGTTGGCATTATATTCAAAGTTGTTCTCGCCCTTGTATTTCAACAGGGTGTGGATGGTAAAGGCCGGGAATCCGGTCAGTTTCCTGATCCTGGACGAGGCCATGCCGGTGAAAGCGCAGCAGACCATTTCTTCCCGCTGGCAGAAAAGCTCAGCCAGAAGTTCCAGAATGGCCTTGGAAATGGTGGATTTTCCGGTGCCGGCATAGCCGGAAAGAGCGTACAGGTGACGGCGACCGGTGCCGATTCGTTCAAGGATTTCCCGTTGCTGGGCTGAAAAAGTGATTTCCAGATTTTTTTCAGATCGGCTGATAAATGATTCAACCCGGGATTGCGGAGCCAGCAGGGAAAACTTTTCTTCTGATTTTTCTTGAAAAATGGACAGCAACCGGTTTTCCATGAACTTATAGGCCGGCAGACAGGCTTTCAGCTCCAGCTGCGGTTCTGATTGCAGCTGATCAGCAAAATTGATAATCGAATTATTGGGGCGTCCACCGGTTAGCAGCAGTTGTTCCGCCGTACACATCTGGTCAAAGACTACTTGAATTGTCGGGGAATGAAGCTGTGGCTGTCCTTCTACATTCAAGAGTTCTATCACCTTATTCCGTAGTTCAGCGGCTGGCAGGTAGGTGTGTCCATCGTTTTCACTGGCCTCCATGAGCAGGTGAATGATAGCTGCCTGAATTCTGAAGGTTGAATCAAAAGGAATGCCCAGCCGTGAGGCAATATCGTCGGCGGTTTTAAAGCCGATTCCCCTGATTTCAGTCAGCAGGTAGGGGTTTTCCTGGATCTTTTTGACCGCATCACGCTCAAAATGGTTGTAAATCCTGACGATCAGGTTGGGGGTGATGCCATAGGGTAGCAGGTAGGTGGCCAGTTCCCGGATATCCCTTTGTTTTTCCCAGGAAGTTTTTATCTTTGCCAGTTTTTTTTCCTTTATGCCCTTGAATTCCAGCAGTCTTTCCGGTGTCTTCTCAATAATCTCAATCAGTTGGCTTTCTCCATAATGGTCGATCAGCCGCCGTGATGTTTTTTCCCCCAGGCCTTTCACTACCTTGGCAAGAAAATAATAAAGGCGATTGGTGAGCAACGTGGCCTGGTCAAAAACGAACTGGTAACCGTATTTGCTTCGTTGCCAGTCGCCCTGGAACTGGTACTCGGTTCCGGTCAGGTTGGCACCAGTGACAACTTCCGGAATAATGCCGACAGCGGTAACCTGACGGTTTTTCAGGATGCCGCGCAGGACCACATAACCGGTTTCCTGGTTAGCGTACGTGATTCGTTCTATTTTTATCTGGATAGTTTCCATCGGCGTCAGACTGATTCTCCTTTTGTTGTTGCCTAGCATATCTGTGTTTATTTCACAATCTTTATGGCGGTGCGGGGTTGACGGAATTATGTCTGACGGGTATGGTTGGTGGATAGAGATAAAAAAATTAGCACCTGATATCGGCTGCTTTTAATGACCGTCTAAGTCAGAGGGGATTTTAGATGTTATCCATTGATCTTCACATCCACACCCTGCGGAGCAACGAAGCCTTCAGCTCCCTGTATGAAATTGCCTATGAGGCCCAGAGTCGCGATATGTTGATGATCGGCATTACCGACCATGGTCCCGGAATGCCGGAAGGGGCGGTGGAAAGCTATTTTCGTCAGGGAAAACGGTTGCCAAAGGAACTTCTTGGTGTCCGGTTGCTTTTCGGTGCTGAGATGAACATTATGAGTGAAGAAGGGGAACTTGATTTGCCAAATGAGGTCATTGAGCTGTTGGATGTGCCGGCTGCCGGACTGCACCGGCCGCCAATAAATACGATAGAGGCCAATACCAGGGCGATGATCAATGCCATTAAAAGTGGCCTGGTTAAAATCATTATCCATCCATGCTCTTCGGCGGCGGTGGTCGATATCGCCGCAGTTACCATGGAAGCCATCCGTCACCGGGTGCTGTTGGAGATCAATGCCTCCCATTTCCGCTATCCTGAGCACCTTGATGACGGCTATTTGGAACGGCTGCAAACCATGATCCGCCTATGCCGGGAGTTTCATCACCCCTTGATTGTTGGCTCGGATGCCCATTTCTATCTTGAAGTGGGGGATGACCATGAGCTGCAGAAATATTACCAGGAATTAGGTCTACAGGTTGATGATTTGATTAATAATGATCTGCAAGGGGTACAGGAATTTTTTGGCGTTGAGTGAATGAATGGGGCCGTTCTACTGTTGATATGACCTGCAGTCACCACCTCATAACCATTGTGCCTGCTACGTAAAGTCAAAATGTTCGGCCGAAATAGGCTGAGTGAAATGGTCATATTTGCTTTCTTCGGGTGGATCTACTGCCAGACCTCCAATGATAATACCTGAATCTACGCCTAAACCTAAAATCATATATGATACACTCGTGAAAAGTCAAAAGTTAAGAAAATGACCATAATATATGGCGTTCACTCAATGCTTACACCACTCTATATTGTGGCTAAAATCTCGGTGCAGGACTTTTTACGAAACCATCATATATAACACATCAGCATAATTGTACCTATGTTCATGGGCATGATGGTTGACTTCATACCCCAGATTTTCCACGAGATATTGCAGCATGTTTTTCCCGTTGGTTTGAAGTTTCATAGATCTATTTTTAAATTGATTAATGGCTTCTATAAAGGCCCAGTCCGGTTGGATGTTGAGTTTCATGCCATTTTTATAAAGAAACTCAGCCAGTGAAAGAAGGTCCGCTCTATGTCTCAGAAAATAAGAGGCATTCTGGGGGAAAATCATCCTCATGATTCAATACAATGCTCACATAAACAGGAGGCCATATAATCTATATGGCCTCCTGCCCAAAAGAATGTGAAAACATCTTCCAATGGTAAGAATGGTAAGAGATGAATGTTATTTCTTTGGTAACCGAATTGAGTAAGTAACCTTGGCATAGCCCTGATGACCATCAGTATCTGTCAGACGGATCTCAATGCTATAGATACCCAGTGGTAGCTTGATTCCTGGAATGCTGACGGTAATGCTATTTTCGTCCGTATGTGTAATGGAAGCAACGAGTGCCTCAACAACCGATATTGTGACGTCCTCTCCATTAAAAATAAACTTGAAATCTGATAAGGTTGAAATTCCTTGGGGATCATTGATGGTAAAGGAAAAAGTGAAAGGACTTAAACCCACATCGCCGGCAAGCGGAGAGATATCTACGAGCGGAGCACCAATTGATGTGATCCTTGCGATCCGACCTGCATCACTTTCCGCAATCAGCATGTCATTACCATACAAGCCGCCATGGCTGAAATGAATTTCTACCGGTTCCTGAAAGCCATCAGCAAATTTTGATATACTACCGGTAGGTGAAATTTGTAGAATTTTCCCTGTTGTTTTTTCTGAAACATACAAAAACTCTCCAAAAGGTGTGTTATGGCCAAATGCCAATCCGATAGGACGTGTAAGCCCTGATATAAATACTGAGGTGCTCTTGTCCGGTGCTATCCTGACAATTTGTCCATCATCCGTATTAGTGACATAAAGGTAGTCACCAAAAGCACCTCCCGGACTAAACGCTAGTACTGAAGGACGGTCCAGGTTTGTGACAAAATCAATAACCTGACCGGTAGGAGTAACTTTTACAATTTTATTGGCGTTAGCTGAAGCAACGTACAAATCCTGCCCGAAGGCGCCACCGGTTCCCCATACCATGTCCAGGGGAGAATCAATGCCACCGGCAAAATTTTCCTTGTGGCCATCTGGGTAAATCCTTACAATGTTGCCATCACTACTGTATGATTCACTCGCATATAAAAAATTTCCATACTCTCCACTACCGAAGAGTATGGCTACTGCATAATCAATATTGCTGGCAAAAGTTTTTTGTGCGCCTGCTGGTGTGATTTTAGTTACTTTATCGGAATCATATTCAGTAACGAATAAATTAAGGCCATAACCACCCCCGGGATAGAAAAAGGTAATATCCTGCGGGTTAGAAAGGCCAGAAACCAAAGTTGATTGACTGAAGCCTGGAGGTAGCGCATAGATAGTTGAAGGTAAGGTGTAAATAGTAACGATAAAAAGCAGGATAACCATTGTTGATTTCAAGGTAAAATTTTTCATCTTCTCCATCTCCTTATGCTTTATGGTTAGTTTGTCTTAAATTTTATGTGTTTAATTCTGGTTATAAATTACAAGATAGCGGCAATTTTACAACACGATGTCACGCTGGTGAAATACCCAAGAAGGTTAATGAGATTCAGCTTTTTGTCCAATTTAACTAATTCTACCGGTGAATTTAAGCAAACTTAAAAATAACACAGATTCTTGAACTGCTCCGCTACCGAAGGTAGGGCGAGATGTTAAATACCTTCGTGAGATATCGGCGTTTTTATTTATTTCTTTAAATATTTTCACCTACACTGAGTCAGTGGTGTCCGGCTAGGTTCTTGTCCCCTGTTATTCGGTGCTGATTTCAGCTCTTTTGGTGTTGTCGCATGCGGAGTGGGGTCAGGTCTTGAAATATCAGTTTTCTACTCTTTCGGTTACCACGTCTTTCAGTCGCCCATTTTCCAGCATGAGAATCCGGTCGGCGATGCGCTGGACCTGTTCCTGGTAATGGGAAACGACCAACAGGGTACAGGTCTCTTTTAATCTGCTTAGCAATTCTTCAATGACTTTGCTGGCCTCGGCATCCAGGGACGACGTGGGTTCATCGAGCAAGAGAATTTCCGGTTCCAGAATCAAAGCCCTGGCTATGCACAGCCGCTGCTGCTGTCCGCCGGATAGGTTCCTGGCATCGTGATCCAGTCGGTTACAAACCTCGTCCCATAAAAAAGCCTGCTGCAATGCTTTTTCAATCCTTTCATCCACCCTTTCTTTATCCTTGATTCCGGCAATTTTCAGCGGGAAAGCCATATTTTTATAAATGCTCATTGGCAATGGGTTCGGGGACTGGAAAACCATGCCCACCCGGCGCCGCAGCCACGGCAGGGAAATCTCAGGGTCACTGATATTCTGCCAACGGTCGTTGAATTTTATTCTAACATCGAGGAATTCGATCGGGTAATGGGGGTCAATCTTCGCGGCACTTTTATTGTTTTCCGGGCGGTGGCCAGGGAGATGATCAAGAAAAAAAGCGGCAGAATCATCAACATTGTTTCTCTGGCTGCCAAGAGAGCCATCAACAACATGTCTGGATACTGCAGCAGCAAAGCGGCGGTGGTGCATCTGACCAGGACCATGGCCCTGGAATTTATGCGCGACAATATCCAGGTAAATGCCTTGTGTCCCGGATATTTTTTAACCGATATGAATCGTGGTTTTTTTACCTCGGGAACCGGCCTGAAAGTTATCAAAAACACCATGCCCATGCGGCGCCTGGGCGACCTTGAGGAATTGAAGTCCACCGCCATTTATCTGGCTACCTGCCCGCCGTTTCTGACCGGTGTTGATCTTTATATTGATGGTGGGCATGGATTGTAGCAAAGGAGCTTAACGATGAAAAATGAATTGACATTGGAAAACATTGCAGTAGCCTGGATGGCATGGCAGGCCGACTCACCAAATATGCAAAGGGAAAAATGGGATCAGGTCTTGAAATATCATGTATTTCTCCTTTGTAGGGGGCGTGCCATAATATAATAAGGTTAATACAGGAAAACTGATTTTTCAAGACCTGATCCCAAAAATTCTGATTTTTCAAGACCTGACCCCAAAAAAAGAAAGACGACACTTTAAAAGTGTCGCCTAAGTATTTGAAATGGCGGAGAGGGAGGGATTCGAACCCTCGGAGCAGATTTCCCCACTCACTCGCTTAGCAGGCGAGCGCCTTCAGCCGACTCGGCCACCTCTCCAGGAAAATAATAATGTCTTAAATGGCGGAGGGAGTAGGATTTGAACCCACGGAGCTTTCGCTCAACGGTTTTCAAGACCGCCGCCTTAAGCCACTCGGCCATCCCTCCGTAAATTTTCTTACCTGATAACCTCTATGCCGCCCATGTATGGCCGTAGTGCTTCAGGAATGATAACGCTGCCGTCTTTCTGCTGATAGTTTTCCAGGATGGCCACCAGTGTTCTGCCTGCCGCCAGACCCGAACCATTCAGGGTGTGGACGAAACGTGGTTTTCCCCCTTCTTTGGGCCGGTAGCGGATATTAGCCCGCCGGGCCTGAAAATCCTCAAAATTGCTGCAGGAGGAAATTTCCCGAAAAACCCCCTGACCGGGCAGCCAGACTTCAATGTCATAAGTTTTGCTGGCTGAAAAGCCTAAATCTCCGATACATAAGTTGACTATTTGGTAATGAATATTTAATTTTTGCAGAATGCTTTCGGCATTAACCAGCAATTTTTCCAATTCGTCATAGGAATGTTCCGGCGCGGCAAATTTCACCAGCTCCACCTTATTGAACTGATGCTGGCGGATTAAACCGCGGGTATCCTTGCCATACGAACCAGCTTCCTTGCGAAAACAGGGGGTGTAGGCGGTAAAGTAAACCGGCAGCTCATGGGTTTCAAGGATTTCATTCTGGTATATATTCGTAACTGGTACTTCCGCCGTGGGAATCAGGTAATAATCCAATCCTTCCAGCTTAAACAGGTCATCAGCGAATTTTGGCAGCTGGCCGGTGCTGGTCATGGCCGTTTTATTGACGATGAAAGGCGGTAAAATCTCGGTATAGCCGTGGTTGTTAGTGTGTTCATCAAGCATGAAATTGATTAATGCCCGTTCCAGTCTGGCTCCGGCACCCCGATATAAAGTGAATCGAGCCCCGGTTATTTTTGCCCCCCGCTCAAAGTCCAGGATTCCCAGTTGCTCTCCCAGGGTCCAGTGGGCTTGGGGCTCGAAAGTCATGGAAGGCCGTTTTCCCCAGGTGCGGACTACGGGATTATCATCCTCGCCGTTACCGGCCGGCACACTTTCGTGGGGCATATTAGGGATCATGTAGAGGAGAGAATCCAACTGATTGTTAAGTTTGTTGACCTGGGCATCGAGTTTTTTGATCTCCTTGGATACCTCGCGCATTTCGGCAATCTGACTACCGGCATCCTGCTTTTGTCTCTTCAGGAGGGCAATGCTGTCCGAGCAGGTATTGCGTTTGTTTTTCAATCCTTCGACTTTAGTCAATAATTGTCGTCGCTGGGTATCGATGGAACGAAATTCACTCAAATCCAAATCGGTATTCCTGTCCCGCAACATGCGTTCGACGTCATCTATATTATTGCGAATGAATTTGAGATCAAGCATGGTATATCGTCCTGAAAAGGCATCAACATGCCGGTTAAAAAATGAAGGGTATATATACTATCTCTATTTTTCTCTTGTCAATAAATTTCTCGGGATTCTGAAAGTTGCTAAATAGGTTATAGTGTTAATTAAGCTTTAGTAATTACAGGTATCTATGGGATCTGAGACAATATTTACGATAATGATTTACCCCGGGATATTTAGCATTTGTGCTTTTTTTCTCTGGTTCATTGACAGTATTCGAGCGGATGGGGTATAATTTGTTATCTTGCGTCCACCAGACCATCAACCCACTTGCAGGGTTTTTGTTATGATCCAGGTTACTTTTTCTGACTCCAGGTTTCCTTTACAGGCCGTGGTTATATCCATGGGAGAAGATTTGCTGATTAGTATTACCGGCGGAACCCGGCCTCACCTGGGCGGCCTATCCCTGGTTGATGGTTCTCCTGGTGGAAGTTTTTCCCAGGTGCTGGTTTTGCCGGGGCACCGGGAAGATGAACCAGCTCTGGCTATTGGTCAGCAGGTGGCTCAGGCGACCGGGCGGGCGGTGGCTGTGGCTGTAGGGATACATTGGGATGCTCTGACGAAAAAGGAAATTCAGGAAATTCGCCAGAATTGGCAAAAGCTTGCTGATATGATTATTGAAAGTTTGTCGGAAGCTGGGAGGTTCTAGGCTTCTTTTTGCTTTACACTTAGATAATAAATGCGATATACTCAACCAGATTGGGGATTTAATCTAATTACAGAGTGGAAGAGAATGAATTTACCAGGATTGAAAATAGGGGACCGTTTTGTTGATCTTCCCATCATCCAGGGTGGGATGGCGGTTAGTGTATCAACGGCGGAACTTTCGTGCGCGGTTGCTGATGAAGGTGGAATCGGAGTAATAGGGGCCACCGGTCTCAGCATGGAAGAGCTGAAACGCCAGTTACGGGAAGCAAGGGCGATGACCAAAGGTATTTTGGGCCTGAATATTATGGTCGCGGCCCGAAGTTTCAAGGAAGTGGTTTATGAATCGCTGCGTCAGAAGGTTGATGTTATTATTGCCGGAGCAGGTTTTTCCAAAGATGTTTTTGGTATCTGCAAGGAATGGAAAACTCCTCTGATTACCATGGTTTCCTCCGTTAAAGCGGCAAAATTAGCGGAAAGATTAGGGGGGGCAGCGGTGATTGTTGAAGGTCGGGATGCCGGTGGTCACTTGGGAACCGAAGAGAAAACAGAAGATTTATTGCCGTCTATCTGCAAAGCCATTTCAATTCCTGCCATTGCTGCCGGTGGATTTGTCGATGGCAAGGCGATCAGTCGGGCTATGGAGCTTGGTGCAGCTGGTGTACAGATGGGAACCAGGTTTTTGCTTAGTTCCGAGTGTACGGTTCATGATAACTTTAAAGAGTTGTTGCTGAAATCAAAAATCAGTGATCTGGTGCGGATATTAAGTCCGGTTGGATTGCCTGCAAATGCAATCAAAACTCCATTGGTAGAAAAACTGCTGGCTGGTGATCAGTCGATCAGACCGGATAAATGTAACGGTTGTTTAAAACATTGCAGCGGCAGTTTTTGCATTTTGGAGGCCCTGAAACGGGCCCGCAACGGTGATTATGAACGAGGTCTGTTTTTTACAGGAAGTAATTTCCCGGCAATTAAAAAGATTTTGTCAGTAAAGGAAATCATTGGTGACCTGATGGAAGAAGCCCGTGCCTGTATGAATGGAGGGGAGGTTTCGGTTAATCCTTGATACTGGACGCTCGTAGATGCTGCAATTGGTGGTTTAGTCTGTCGGTCAGTTTATTAATGAGGGTTGTAGTGGATTTCGGGTCTTTAGCTATAATGCACATGGCCTGATACCGTTTGGTCAAAAGCCGTTTTTCGGCATCAGAAATTAGATCAGCTTTGTTGAAAACCAGCATTTTGGGAATATCCTGGAGGTTCAAAGAACTCAGGATATTTTCAACTATCTGGATGTGTTCCTGTAGATGCTCATCAGCAGCATCGACCAAATGAAGCAACAAGTCCGCCTCGCGCAGTTCCTCCAGGGTGGTGCGGAAAGCATCCAGCAAATCCTTTGGCAATCGTTTAATAAAACCAACCGTGTCGGTGATGATGATTTCCTGCTCTCGGGGCAGGCGCAGACGGCGGGTGGTGGGATCAAGGGTAGCAAAGGGAAGGTCTTCTGTAAATACCGAGCTTTTAGTCAACGTATTTAACAGGGTTGATTTCCCGGCATTAGTGTAACCGATAATGGAAACCAGCGGTAGCTGGTTTTTTTTTCTTTTCTTGCGGGCGTTAGCCCGGCTTTTTGCCATTTTTCGGAGTCTTTTTTCCAGGGTGCTGATGCGTTCCCTGGTGCGGCGCCGGTCAATTTCCAGGGTTGTTTCCCCCGGGCCCCGGCCGCCAATTCCACCGGTTAAACGGGATAAGGCGCTGGTTTTTTCAGAAATCCATGACAAGCGGTATTTAAGCTGTGCCAGCTCAACTTTCAGCTTTCCTTCACGGCTTTGGGCGCGGCGGGCAAAAATATCCAGGATGAGCAGGGTTCGGTCAATGACTTTCAGGTCTGTTATTTCAGAAATCCTGCGGACCTGCATTGGAGATAACTCCTGGTTGAAGATCAGGAGATCAATGCCTTGTTCCATGGCCGAGATGGTGATCTCCTGGAGTTTCTCGGTTCCGGTAACCGTCCGCGGGTTTATCCGGCGGTTTTGTATATAGGTTTCAGCTATCTGCAACTGGGCACCTCGGGCCAGCTCGACCAGCTCATGGACGGATTCTTCATGAACATGACGTGGTTCCGGCCCAACACTGATGATGAAGGCCCGTTGTTTATCTGCCGCTTTCGTCTGGTGGCTGAAACCACTGACAATTTCATCTTCCATCGCTCGGATTAATTGGGAAAATGGCAGACTGATATTGTAGGGAGATAAAGGTTCAAGGATTGCATAAGCCGGCTGTTGCCGGTTTTCGCCGGCTTTAAGGTGAGCAAGCTGGAGTGAAACAGGGAGTCCGCTGGCTGTGGTATTGATGACCCCCATCAGATCCAGCCTGAGCATTGCCAAGTCTGTAAGGTCTTCAGTGTCAAGCGGTTGGCTGCCAAGGTGGACATGAATGCAGCGCAAGCCGCGTAACCGGCCATGACCCAGGCGGTATTCATGCAGTGAGGGCAGGGTGATTCTCTGGTTAGTGCCCACTATAACATGGGTTATGTACCCTCGGCGGTTAATCAGTATTCCAACCTGACGACCTATTTCATGCGCCATCCCGGCCAGATAACGGCATAACTCTTCACTGATAATCTGTTCCTGATTAAGGTGACGACGGAATATTTTTTCGAGATTTTTAATCTGTTTGGGTTTCAGGCCGGTGAGATTGCCTTCAATGGATGGCATAGGTTTTATCTGGTATGGCAATAGAGGGTTTGCATACAGTTTGTCATGATGTTGATGATCAGTTATACTTTTAAAAAGCCTGATCCGGGTGGTAGCTGAAAGCCTGAAAAACCACTGTTAAAGCTGAAAGCTGAGAGCTAATGGCTCATCCGTAAATCTCTGTTTTCGGATGAATACTAACATAGGAGTTTATTGATGAAAAGTCAACTGCCGGAAATGATCACCGGCTCAGTAACGGACGGAAAAACCACGGCGGAAAAGTTTTTGCGGCTTCGGGAAGTAATTCGCCAATTGCGTTCTCCCGGGGGATGTCCCTGGGATCGTGAGCAGGATTTTTCTTCCATGAAACCGAGATTTTTGGAAGAAGTTTATGAACTGGTTGATGCCTTGGAGCAAAACAATTTTACCGGGATGCAGGAAGAGCTTGGCGATTTGTTTTTTCATCTTTTTTTTATGGCTCTGTTGGGTGAAGAGGGGAATCACTGGACCCTGGATGATGTTCTGGATGGAATCGCTGAAAAACTTATCCGGAGGCACCCTCATGTTTTTGTGCAGCCCGGAGCCATTGAATCCAGTTCCCAGGTATTGACCCAGTGGGATGAGATTAAAAAACAGATTGAAGGTAAAAATTATCAGTCGTTACTGGACAATGTGCCCAGGACACTGCCTCCGCTGCAAAAGGCCTATGTTTATGGCAAGAAAGGTCGTAAGGTGGGTTTTGACTGGCGGTCTGCAGCCGAGGTACTGCCTAAAGTTTATGAAGAGCTGCAGGAAGTGGAAGAGGCCATGTCAGGTGATGACCGGGAAGCCCTGGCTGAGGAATTGGGGGATCTTTTTCTGGCTATGGTAAGCCTGGCACGACACTTGGATTTTGAACCTGAAGGTCTGGTTCGGGCTGCCAACCGGAAGTTTGATTATCGGTTCAGGGAGATGGAACGGATTGCCGCTGTACAGGGAACTTCCCTGGAGCAATTGAGCCTTGAGGAAAAGGAGATTCTCTGGCAGGAGGCAAAAAAACGTCAAGAGCAGGAAACCCATTGATGGTCTTCCTGTTTGCAAGGAGTTTTAACTGTGAATAAACTGTTCATAAAGGCTTTAATCTACGGTAATTATTAAGAAAATATAAATATTTTAAAACTGTATGAAAAAAATAATTAATAATTACAAGTAGTTGTATTTGCATTGACAAAACAGCATGTATTTTAAGGGGTTTTGAACGATTTTCACAGGTCCTGTGGAAAAGTTGTGGATAACTCTGTGAGGAATCCATTTGTGCTTTCTATCATATTGAAATTAAGCTGAAATTTTTCATAGATCTTCAATCCGCGCCTCGCAGCCACAAAAAATTTCTATTCTCGGACATTCTCCCAGCGGTGAAAAAGTTGTATGCATGAAGTGTAATGAGATTGACAGAGAACAGGGTTCAATGATAGTGAAATGTCTATTCCATTATTAATCATGTTCCCGGCTGAAAGGCCGTTGAAATACGAAAGGAAACGCAGATGAGAAAGTTTAAAAAAGTTTTGATTGCTGTGGACTTTTCCGAAATTACCAGGGATGTGGTTGGGGTTGGGTGCCATTTTGCCCGGGAGTATGGAGCTCAGGTGGATTTTCTCCATGTGGTGGAAGAGGGATTTCTGCTTCTGGGTCTGGATGGCATGGCATTACCGGCTGAAGATCTTGAAAGTATCCAAATGGTGGTGGAAGCTCGTAAAACTGCCGGCCGTGAAAAAATGGAAGAAATTGAAGAAATTGCTCGTAAGTATGATTTATCCCCCATTAACAGCGCCATTGTTGAAGGCCATCCGGCAACTACCATCGTGGATGAGGCCCATGACCGGCAGATTGATGCCATTTTTGTGGGTTCCCATGGTTGGTCAGGAATTAAAAGGTTCCTCATGGGTAGTGTGGCCAACAAAGTGTTGAAAAATGCCATATGTTCGGTAATGATAATCCGGCCGGAGCGAGAGGAAAGTGAAGAATGATTGAACGCTACACCAGGCCAGAGATGGGAAAAATCTGGAGCGAAGAAAATAAGTATCGTGTCTGGTTGAAGGTTGAACTGGCCGCCTGTGAGGCCTTAGCTGAAATGGGGATGATTCCGCAGGAATCATACGCCACCATCAGGGATAAAGCTGATTTTTCCCTTTCCCGGATTCAGGAGATTGAGCGGGAAGTCCGGCACGATGTCATTGCTTTTTTAACTTCGGTTGGCGAGTTTGTTGGTCCTGATTCCCGCTATATCCACCTGGGAATGACCTCTTCCGATGTGCTTGATTCAGCTCTTGGTCTGCAACTGAAAGAAGCCGGCGAGTTGATCCTGGCGGACATAAATAGGCTGATGGAAGTCCTTGAGAAAAAAGCATATCAGTATCGTGATTGCGTGATGATCGGCAGGTCGCATGGAATCCATGCCGAACCTATAACCTTTGGTTTGAAACTGGCCATCTGGTTTGATGAAATCAAACGGCAGCGGCGGCGTTTTGTGCTGGCGCTGGAAGATGTATCCGTAGGAAAAATTTCCGGTGCGGTGGGAACTTTTGCCAATATCGTTCCCGAAGTTGAAGAACGAGTCTGCCATAAACTGGGTTTATCGCCGGCTCCGGCATCCAGTCAGGTTGTCCAGCGTGACCGTCAGGCATCCTTTTTTACAGTTCTGGCTCTGCTGGCCGGATCCATTGAAAAGTTTGCTATGGAGATTAGACACCTGCAGCGAACCGAGGTTGGCGAGGTAGAAGAATTTTTTCACGCCGGGCAAAAAGGTTCATCCGCCATGCCCCACAAACGAAACCCCATCCTCTCGGAAAATATCTGTGGTCTGGCCCGCCTGGTACGCTCTAACTCCCTGGCGGCGATGGAAAATATGCCTTTATGGCATGAACGGGACATCAGCCATTCATCGGTTGAACGGATTATTGCTCCTGATTCCACCATTCTGATTGATTTTATGCTTCAGCGCTTTATTAGCGTTATGGATAAATTAGTTGTTTATCCTGAACGCATGCTTGAAAATCTGCAGCTGACCGGCGGTACCATCTATTCCCAGGGGGTGTTGCTGGCCCTGGCCCGCAGTGGTATCAGCCGCGAGCAAGCCTATCGTTGGGTGCAGAAAAATGCCATGGATTCCTTTGAAAAAGGTACGTTCTTTAAAGATAATCTCTTGAATGATCCTGAAGTAATGAAGGTTTTATCTGCGGATGAAATTGAAAATCTGTTCAAGGTGGAGCATCACCTGCGCCAGATTCCGGTTATCTTTCGTCGGGTGTTTGGTAAATAAAGGAGAATAAGATGAAACGAGGGGATGAAGTTTATGAGGGTAAGGCAAAAATTGTTTATGCTACCGATGATGAACAATACCGAATTCTCTATTTCAAAGATGATGCCACCGCATTTGACGGGACGAAAAAGGGGACAATTGTGGAAAAAGGAATCCTGAACAACCGGATTTCTACTACCTTGTTCAACTTGCTGGCGGAAAACGGAATCCCAACCCACTTGGTTAAAGTTCTTTCGGAGAGGGAGGCCTTGGTTAAGAAGGTAAGTATTATTCCCGTTGAAGTGGTGGCGCGGAATATCATTGCCGGTAGCCTTGCTAAACGCATGGGCCGGCCTGAGGGAGAAAATCTGGCCTTTCCGATTATTGAATATTACTATAAAGATGATTCCCTGCATGATCCCATGATTAATCGGGATCATGTCCTGGCCTTTTCCCTGGCTACCGCTGAGCAGATTGATTACATTAAGGAGATGGCATTAAAAATCAACGGCATATTGCGGCAGTATTTCCTTGATCGGGGAATTCTGCTGGTTGATTTTAAGTTGGAGTTCGGAGTTTTTAATGGCGATGTGCTGCTGGCTGATGAAATCTGTCCTGATACCTGCCGTTTATGGGATGCGGAAAGTCTGGAAAAAATGGATAAAGACCGTTTCCGTCGAGACTTGGGTAAGGTTGAGGAAGCCTACCTTGAAGTTTGCCGGCGGGTATGTGCCCCTGATGGAGCTTAAGTAAAATCCGTGACTATTCATAAGCTGACAGTCTCTTTGGGAGCAAAGAGCTACCCGGTTATCATTGGTTCAGGTTTGACCAGGAGAAATGAGGGTGAGGTGTATCTACCTCATTTCAAGGGGCGACAAGGGGTTGTTATTACCAATGAAACAGTGGCTGGTCTGCATCTTGATCGCCTTCAGGATCTCTTTGCCGGAACTGAATATAAAATAACCCCGATAGTTATTGCCGATGGGGAACAATATAAAAGCCAGGAAACCCTTTTCAGCCTTTATCAGCAGATGTATGATGCCGGTTTGCAAAGGGATGGGTTTGTTTGTGCTTTCGGCGGTGGGGTGGTTGGTGATCTGGCCGGTTTCGCCGCGGCCACCTATATGCGTGGTATTGATCTGTTGCAGATACCGACAACCTTGCTGGCCCAGGTTGACAGTGCCATAGGGGGGAAAAATGGTATTAACCTGCCGGTTGGAAAAAATCTTATCGGTTCCTTTTATCAACCGAGGGCGGTTATTTCCGATGTTGACTTTCTTGAAACCCTGCCGGAAGAAGAATTTTTCAGTGGTATGGGGGAAGTACTTAAATATGCTTTGATTGCCGGCGATAATTTCGTGACGTTCCTGGAAATGAATTACCATGAAATTCTGGCGCATAGTCCCAAGATCCTTGCCGGCATGCTGCATATCTGTTCTCGAATCAAGGCTGATTTTGTTGCCCGTGATGAATTGGAACAATTGGGTGTTCGGGCTATTCTTAATCTTGGACATACCCTTGGACATGCCTTGGAAAAGGCCTATGCTTATACCGGGATAAAGCATGGTATTGCCGTAGCCATGGGGTTAGTTTTTACCGCCTATTTGTCGGCTGAAAGCGGATTATTGTCAGATAATGAATTGCAGCGCATCCTTGGATTGCTGCACCTTTTCAAAATGGGCCGTTCAGTTCCGGCTGAAGTCCAGGGGGAAGAACTTTTGGAGATTATGTCCCGTGATAAAAAGGCTGATGCTGATTCATTGAAGATGGTTTTGCTGCGTAATATCGGTCAGCCATTTCTGTGTACTGAAATTTCCCGGGATCAAATGTTGGCTGCTTTGGAAAAAAGCAAACAACCGCTGGAACTGTAGGGCTGTTACCATTGGTGAAGAATGTAGAACAAAATACCCTGATTTCGGTTTCCGGCCTGAAAAAAAGATTTCCTCAACGTGGCAGTGGCTTTCTCGCAGCCAAAAGCTATATTCATGCTGTTGATGGCGTTAGTTTCCAGATAAACGCCGGCGAAATTGTAGGTCTGGTTGGTGAGTCCGGCTGTGGAAAATCAACTTTGGGTAAGTTACTGCTTCGTCTTGAAGATTTTGATCAGGGGGAAATATTTTATCGCCATACCAGGTTGTCGTCATTAACTGAGCGGGAGTTGCGTCCTTATCGACGTCAGCTCCAAATGATCTTTCAGGATCCCTATTCATCCCTTAACCCCCGGATGAAGGTCCGTAAAATTATTGAAGAACCCCTGATTATTCATCATCTGGGGAAGAGTGCTTGGCGTCGGCAACGGGTTGATGAGCTTTTGGGTATTGTCGGTCTGGAAGTTGAAATGGGGAATCGTTATTCTCACGAGTTCAGCGGTGGGCAGCGACAACGGGTGGGTATTGCCCGGGCATTGGCGTTGAATCCTGAATTTGTAGTGGCTGATGAACCGGTATCGGCACTTGATGTTTCGATTCAGGCCCAGATTATCAATCTGCTCCTTGATCTGCGCGAGCAGTTCAACTTGACTATGCTTTTTATTTCCCATGATCTCAGTGTTGTCAAGCTGCTCAGTGATAGAATTCTGGTGATGTATCTGGGGAAAATACTTGAAGAAGCACCCAGTAAATCTTTATATCAAAAGCCTCTGCATCCGTATACCAAGCTGTTGCTAAAGTCCATCCCCTTGCCCGATCCTGCCAGGAAACGGGAAAAGATGGTTGATGTGGTTCACGACGCAGGCTTTACCATGATGAATAAGGGTTGTCCTTTTTATCCCCGATGTCCAGAGCGATTTGCACTATGCGCGGAGGCAATGCCGGATTTGCAGGACTGTGGTCATCAGCATAGGGTTGCCTGTTTTCTATATTCTAACATCAAAACTGGGTCCTTAGGGCCTGGTAAGAAGTAGACGGCTTTGCCCTTGCAATGCTTTTGAAATCGCTTAAATCGGACTATCCGAGGCCAGAGGCCTCGGATAGTCCGATTTAAGCGATTTCTTTATTCAGATTAGGATTTAAAATGGCTGGAACATCAAATATTTCAATTTTTATCGCTTTTACCGCCGGACTGTTGTCCTTTGTTTCCCCTTGTGTTTTGCCCCTGATTCCATCATATCTGACCTATATTACCGGAATTTCATTTGATGATCTGGCTTCAGAAGGGGATAGCTCAATCCGCCGGCGAACGATTATTCATTCCCTTCTGTTTATCCTGGGGTTTAGTCTGGTATTTGTTGCCCTGGGGGCATCTGCAACGTATCTTGGGAGCTTTTTTCAGCAGAACCAGGCGTTGATCAGAAAGGTCGGCGGAATTATTGTTATTCTTCTCGGTATCCATATTACCGGGGTGCTGAAGCTGAAATTTCTAGAGCATGAAAAACGGGTTGAGTTTAAAAATAAGCCAATTGGTTATCTGGGCTCTGTATTGGTCGGTATAGCTTTTGCTGCCGGCTGGACCCCCTGCATCGGTCCTATCCTGGCCAGCATTTTGCTTTATGCCAGCACCGAAAAAAACATGATGAGTGGCATTATTTTGCTGCTTTCTTATTCGCTGGGATTGGGGGTTCCCTTTCTGGTCTCCGCGCTTGCTTTTAACTCATTCCTGACCTATTTTTCCAAACTGAACCGCTATCTGCGTATTATCAGTATTATCAGTGGTATTTTTTTAATTGTGATTGGTGTGATGCTCTTTTTTAACTATTTTTCCGTTCTGTCACAATATATGAATATGTTTTTACCCCAGCATGGAGGCTGAGAGACTGTTATTCCAAGATTATGGATACCTATTGTCGAACTCTTGGGTCTTTTGGCTCTGATTTGTGGACTGGTCCTGTGGATAATTCATAACAGCTATATCCTGGCAACGATTATAATGGGGGTGGGTGGAATTATGGTGATTGTTGGGATGCTGGCAGAACGTTTTATTGTCGGCTATTATGATGACTGATGGTGTGGTCAAAGTGTTGTTGTGCTGCTCCAGAAACTGAAATTTGGGATAGAGTTGTCCTCTCACAGAACCGTACGTACGGACCTCGTATACGGTTCCTGTCTATTCTCCTCCTACTGGAACAGGATAAAATCTTATCCTGCGTCCCTCTTCTCGTTTTCCGTCATGATTTCCCCGGTTACTTCACAAGGATATTGACTGCCTTCTATCCCAGAGGGCAATATACAGCCACTATACCTTCCTGATTACCGAGGATGAACTGAAAAAATATTTCATTCACCGTCAGGATGTTAACAAGTGGCAGCCCAATACCATGCGGATCTGTTACGCGGCAATCAAATTTTTCTACCTGCACGTTATTCAGCGTGACTGGCATGTACTGAAAGTCATCAGGGCGTCAACCGGGAAACGATTACCTTCAATTCTGAGCCGTGAAGAAGTTGATCGAATCCTTGGCAACATTGCAACCTTCCACAATTACGTCTATCTTTCGACCGTCCATTCTTGCGGCCTACGTTTGCAGGAAAGCCTCTTTCTCCAGGTATCAGATATCGACGGTGACCGCAAGTTCATCCACATCCATCCTGTCTGCCGACAGGCACGGCGCGGCAAGGGAGCCAAGGATCGTTATGTGCCGCTGCCAGATGCCACTTACCATCTTTTACGCAGCTACTGGATCACTCACCGCAACCCCAAATTGATTTTCCCAGCTTTGGGCCGGGGGCAGAATCTTGGCCCAAATACCAGTCTAAACAGTGAATCTTTACCCTTATAGGTTATAACTTTTTATTTTTTAGGTTGCAAAAAGGAACTTATTGAAATAAAATACAACTAGAAGCAAATAACTACTAATCAAAGGAGATGTTATGTCTATAGCTGTCAAAATTTCCGACGATTTAGTCGCTAAGGCTAAGATTAGATCAAAAGTTTTTAAAAGATCAGTAGCTGGCCAAATTGAATATTGGGCCAAAATAGGTCAGATTGTGGAAGACAATCCGGATCTACCATTACCACTTATCCAAGATATTTTAATTGGAAAAGAACAAATCAAATCTGGTCAAGGTACTCCATATGTTTTTGGAGAATCGTAATGAGCCAGATTGAAGAAGTAATCCAATCGCCGCTGTTTGCCAGACAAAAAAAGAAATTAAAAAAGAACCAAAAAGTTAAACTTGATGAAGCTATAAAAGCAATTATAGGAGATCCCACAATTGGTGATTCCAAATCTGGTGATCTTCAATGTATTCAGGTTTACAAGTATAAATTTGGTAATAATCTTATTTTACTGGCATATGAAATTGTTGAAAAAACTTTGTATCTATACACCTTTGGATCACATCAAAACTTCTACAAGCAATTAAGTAAATACATACATCAATAGTTTAGGTTACCGGGTAGTCGGGGGCTGTTACCAGCCCCGAGCCCCCTAAAAACTGTGCGTGACAGTTTCCCGTCACACGGCTCAGGCATCCAGTTGTTGAATAACTATTTATTTCACCGCCTATTTTTCAAGATAAAATACCTCCTTAAAACGGTAAATATGCGAATTGATCCACCAGCTTTATGCTTTCCCAACAACTTGGTAACTCAGTAGGTTTT
>Ga0307991_1000077_pt1 | contig 76640 bp, 81 predicted proteins | sample EllFjometagen131_FD_203146 | JGI IMG/M metagenome (GOLD analysis project Ga0307991, IMG submission 203146) | Marine microbial communities from Ellis Fjord, Antarctic Ocean - #131 | ecosystem: Environmental > Aquatic > Marine > Unclassified | place: Southern Ocean | collected 2014-10-08
CGTGTAGGATCAGAGTTAACACCCAAGATCATTTGTTTTTTTAGGTTTCTAGCAGCGTGAAGAAATGTACCATCTCCACCAACCGTAATAACAAGATCACGCTTTTGATAATCAATACCTGCTCGCCTTTGAGTTTTCTCATATTTAATCTCAAACTTTTTTAAAACACCAACAACCTGATCTAGTGTTTTATAGTGCTCATCATGCATCGAACGAAAATGACTAATTTCAGATTTTGTAAACGGAATCTCTTCCTGCTTTTTATCTTTATTTAAGAAAACAGATTCAAAAAAAGTTTTTTTATAAACAATCAATACATTTTTAATTAAAAGTTTCATGATTCATCTCGCTGAAAAGTAATTGAACTTACCAAGTCTTTAAAAGAAGAAAATACATAGTCAGCTTTTTTTAGATATTTGCGAGGCAAAGATGTCTCAAGAGCTAAGCATCTTAATCCCGCAGACTTTGCAGATTCTATCCCTAAAGGTGCATTTTCAATAACAATAGATTTCTTAGGATTCAAGCGAAGCTTTTTAAGAACTTTTTTATACGGCTCTGGATCTGGCTTTCCCTTTTTAACATCGCTTCCAGTGATAATAACTGAAAAGAGATTTTTTAAATGATCAGGTAAAATTTTATCAAATTCATGGCGAGCCGTACCTGTTGCCAAGGCTAAAATAAAATTTTGTTTATGCATTTTATGTAAAAATTGTCGCGCACCTACAATAAATTTTTGCTTAAAAATTCTTTTTAAAAGTTCTTCTTTTTCAGCCAAAACTTCTTTTGCCTTTTTAAAACTAATTGCTTGTCCATGAATCTTAAAAATCTCCCGAACAGCATTAATCCCGGTCTGGCCTTCTCTTTGATAAACATCTAAATAACTCATAGCAACACCTTCGCGTTCAAAAACATGCTTCCACGCCTGATAATGGTAAGGCATTGTGTCAGTAATGACTCCATCCATATCAAAAATAATTGCTTCACACTTTATATATTTCATTAAAATAGTATACATTGATATTCGTGACATTCAAGTTGAAAAATCTTATTTTCATGATAAACTTTAACTATAAGTATTTATATTAAATAGAGGAATTATTTTATGCATTATAAAAAAGTTATAGTTCTTGCGATGTTTATCTTTTGCTTCTTTTTAACAATCCCTTACCTTGCCCTTGCTAATAGCCTTACTATTACCAGTTTTGGGCCATCGGAAATTGACACAACCAACGACACCTTAACCTTTACATTTGATATTGCTTGGGAAAACAGCTGGCGCAACGATGAAAATTATGATGCAGCTTGGGTATTCATGAAATATTATTATAGTAGTGAATATCATCATGCCACCATGGCTGCCACAGGAACCAATCCGACAGGATTTGTTGCGCCTCAAGGAAGTGAGATCGTTGTTCCACCTGACGGCATGGGATTTTTTATTCAAAGACACGCTAAAGGAACTGGTGATAATGATTTTGATACAGCAAAATTTGTCTGGGATTATGGGACAGACGGTCTTAGCGATGCCAACGTACAAACCGCCGCAACAACATTTAAAATTTATGGCATTGAAATGGTCTATATCCCTCAAGGAGGATTTTATGCAGGAGATGGAACATCTTCTAGCGTGACAGGTCAGTTTGAAGATGCCACCAGCGGAGATCCTTTCTATGTTGATAGCGAAGACATGATTACTCTAGGTGGTGGTGGCGCAGGCAGTCTTGGCAACAATAACGCAAGCGGAATGACTACTGCTGACGATTTTGATGATGGAACTAGCAAAACACTACCTGCAACCTTTCCCAAAGGATATAATGCTTTTTATATGATGAAATATGAGATTTCACAAGGTCAATACCGTGATTTCTTAAACACCTTAACTCTTGATCAGCAAGATACTCGCACAGCGGATGATTTAGCCAACAATAATGCTGCCGCACACTACATTATGAGTGGAAACAACGATTCAAATGTCGCGTATAGAAATGGTCTCTATGTAGCCGCTAATCCAGGAGTAGGAATTCCTTATGTTGTTTCTTGTGATGTGGATGATGGGGGCGACCCAAATCAAACTGATGACGGCGAATGGATAGCCTGTAACTATTTATCCTGGGCAGACACAGCGGCTTACATGGATTGGTCGGCCTTAAGACCTTTTACCGAGCTTGAATTTGAAAAAGCCTGCAGAGGACCGCTAACACCTGGTGCTAACGAATATGCCTGGGGCACCACAGGCATAACACAAGCTGAAGGTGCTGTGCAAAATCCTGGGGAAGCTTCAGAAGTAGCAAATACAACAGGTGACGGACTTTGCAACTACAATGGGGCAGGAACAGATATTAGCGGACCTTTAAGAGTTGGTTTTGCCGCAGCATCCAGCACTAATAGGGTTTCGGCTGGTGCAGGTTATTACGGGGTGATGGAACTAGGCGGAAATCTTTATGAAAGGCCCGTTACTGTAGGTAATTCTGCGGGAAGGGATTTTACAGGCATCCACGGTAACGGGGAGCTAAATTCTACAGGTGATGCTGATACTTCTTCATGGCCAGAGACTGATGCAACGGGCGCCGGGTTACGGGGTGGCAATTGGAACAATGATGCGACGAGCGTGCGAGTTTCCTGCCGTGACAATGCGGCGAGCACTGACAACCGCCGCGGTGTCAATTTTGGCGGGCGTGGGGTGCGCGTGGCGCCTTAGTCGGGGGTTAGCAATACTTAGAACTTGGGGTTTGGGGCAAAGCCCCAATAAATTTTATTAAAGAACAGATGCTGAAATAATAGTTATTAAATCGGTAAAATGTGAAAATGACTAGCGAGCAGAAAAAAGATATGTTTCAGATGCCACCCATAGTGGAGCGCTATTATGAGTTTTGCGTGTGGCTTCTTCCCAAGATAAGTAAGTTTCAAAAAGACCAAAAATATATTTTGGGTGTGCGCTTGCAAAACAATGCCTTAGATGCGTTGGAATATATATTGGATGCCGCTTTGAGCAATAAAAGTAATAAACGGCAATATTTAGAAAAGGCGATTTTAAAATTAGAACATGTGCGCTTTGCGTTAAGATTATCAGTTCAAGTCAGAATGATCAACGCGAAGAGCTACGCTTATGGCAGTGGACAAATTTTAAGTATTTCAAAAATTCTGGGTGCCTGGAATAAAGCGGTCAAAGATGAGTAAAAAGAGCGCGTCATATAAACAAATATATAGTATTGAAAATTTGATGCAGGCTGGACATCGCACATTGCTCGACGGACGAAGGTATAAGCGTGAAGGATCTTTTTTTAAGCTATATTACGAAAAACATTTGTTGCAAATACAAAAGGAACTGCAAAGCAAAACTTACAAGCCTGGCAAGTATCGTATCTTTACCATTTATGAACCTAAACAGCGCCTTGTGTTGGCCGCGCCGCTCAAAGACCGTGTTGTCCATCACGCCTTGCATGATGTGGTGGAGCCGCTTATAGATTCTAAATTTATATATGACAGTTATGCCTGTCGTCAAAATAAAGGAACCCATAAGGCTATTACGCGTGCTCAGCGCTTTCTTCAAGCCAATGCCTATTTTACACATTTAGATGTGAAAAAATATTTTCTAAATATTGACCACATGATAATTAAAAACATTTTAAAAAAACATTTCGTTGATGTTGCTATTTTGGATTTATTCGATGTGATTATCGATTCGCCATTGCCCAAAGATCAAAATGTCGATTTATTTAATCCTGTCGTGACGCCCAAGGGTTTGCCTATTGGAAATCTTACTTCGCAGTTCTTGGCAAATTTATATCTGAATGAATTAGATCAGTACGTGAAGCATAAACTCAGATGCCGTTACTACCTACGGTATATGGATGATTTTGTAGTTTTTGGTAATGACCGTAATTGGTTAAAGCAAGCCCAGCAATCGATCATTGCTTTTTGTGATAGTAAGTTACAGTTAGCGCTTCATTTAAAAGGGGGTATAAAAAATTATAGCGAAAGTCTTGGTTTTTTAGGTTTTAAAATTTATCGCAAGCATAAAAAGATAAAAGGTGTTAGCTTGAATCGTTTTATGCGAAAATATCAAGCTAAGAAGAAACTGGTAGCGTTAGAGGTAATTGATGACAAAGCATTGCAGCGAAGCGTGGATTCATGGAAAAATCACAGTTCTTTTGGCGATACATATCGTCTGCACTATTTTTTGAAAAATAAATACAACTTAACAATGATGGAAGATGCAATGCGTGAATAAACATATTTACGAATGTGTTTACACGGCAGCTTCCCATAACCCGGCTGCCGTTATCCTGTCCACTGAAGGAGATTAGGGGGATAAACAGACAATAGTTCTTGAGATGAGCGAATTTTGTATTTCTCATTTAACATTACATTAAGTAAAAGGGTAGGCAGTTTAAGGCGCCGGGTTACGGGGTGGCAATTGGAACAATAATGCGACGAACATGCAAGTTTCCTGCCGTAACAATGCGACGAACACTAACAACAACCGCAATATCAATTTTGGCGGGCGTGGGGTGCGCGTGGCGCCTTAGTCGGGGGTTAGCATCTTAGATAAGGATATCTAGCGGAACAAATTTTATTTTACGGAAAAATAAAAAGTCAGCATGAGAAAGGTTTTAGTCATCATGGTTTAAATTTTGACCTTTTTGGCAATCGTGAGATCAATTTTTACAGACGTGAAGAGTTTCGTAAGATATCGTTGAATTGCAAATTATGAGCATAGGATTTTGGTTAATTGATCCTGACGGGCGTTGCGCACGCACAGCACCGTAATTTAGAATTATTGACCTGCAAAATTAATTTTTTAAAGAATTTAACCAAGAAAAACTAAAAAATAGAAAAATATTGATTTGCAGAAGTATACATTATAGTGTATACTTTTATAGGAGGTAAGAATTATGACCGATACGTTAAGCTTAAAAGAATTGCGACCTGAATTACCAAGGGTTATTGAAAGCATTGATGAAAAGTTTAATCGTTTTATTATAACAAAAAGAGGAAAACCAGTTGTTGTTATGCTGGGGATTGGAGATTACGAGTCATTACTCGAAACTTTAGATATTCTAGAGGATAAAGAGACAATGAAAAGAGTTCGAAAAGGCGAATCTGACATTAAAGCGGGTAAAACTCAATCGTGGCAAAAGATAAAACGTTTACATGACAAAATTTAAGATTGAGCTGTCAAATCAAGTCTGTCGAATCCTTAGTCGTATGGTGACAAAAGATTTTCAATTGTACAAGCGCGTTGCTCGCGTCTTTGACGACCTTGAAAACAACCCCTACTTAGGGAAACCTTTAAAAGGACATTTAAAAGGCCGTTATTCATATCGCATTGGTAGTCACAGAATAATTTATCTTGTTAAGAAAGAATTACTTATCATCTTTGTTATCGATATTGGACATCGAAGAGATATCTATCAATAAAAAAATATAAAATTTTTTAAGTTCTTTTTGATTCATTGAATTCTTTGGGTTTACCTGACTACCGAAGAGCTTAATGAGCTAGCATTCCTTTAGACGCAACAAATCCCAAAACAACAAGCACAGTAAAGCCAATGGTTAGCCAGTTGAAATATTTTTCAATAAAGTCTTCCGCCTTATCTCCAAAGAAATAAAATATTGTCGCCACAATAAAAAACCGCATTGATCGCCCGACAACAGAGGCAACAAAAAATCCCAATAAACTTATCGAACAAACACCAGCTGTAATTGTAAATACTTTATACGGAATTGGTGTAAATGCCGCTGTAAAAACAATCCAAAATGAGTGAAGTGCATATTTCGCCTTAACCGCATCAAAAACATGCTGACTAAAAATATGCGGAATAAACAGTCCTTGGACCTTTGCCCAAAGAAAATAACCAATCGCGTAACCAATGATTCCTCCTAAAACCGAGCCAATGCTGCAAATCAAAGCATAAAAATAAGATTTCTTTGGCCTTGCCAAACCCATTGCAATCAACAAAGTATCTGGCGGAATAATAAAAAAACTTGATTCGGCAACGGCTAACAGGAAAAGGGCAAAAACAGCATATGGTGTTTTTGCCCAATGAATAACCCACAAATATAATTTTTTAAATATATTAGTCAACTCTTCTCTCCTGTGATTTTAAACAATTTCTGATTTGATACGCTATGATGCCAAACGCAACCGAAACATTAAGAGAGTTCTTGATACCCGACATCTCTATCTCTACAGCTTGATCACATAACTGCGAAACATCATCCGATATGCCTTCAATTTCGTTTCCCAGCACTAAGCATACAGGTTCTTTGACTATAATTTTCTCAAATGAAATGCTTGTATCGACTTGCTCTAAAACAAGAATCTTGTATCCTTGGTTTTTTAAATCTTCTATAAGTTCCGCAGCATTCTTTCTATGCTCCCAATCAACAACCGCCTCTGCACCCAAAGCCGTTTTTGAAATCATTGTATTTGGAGGAGTGCCGGTAATACCGCAAAGCCAAAGTTTTTCAAACCCAGCTCCATCGCAGGTGCGAAAAATAGAACCGACATTATAAAGAGAGCGAATATTGTTTAAAATGACGCACGCTTGAATACGTGGCTCTTTAATTTTTTGTTTTTGTCTTTCGACGATTTCTTGGTGTGTTAGTTTTTTCATCTTTTGAAACTAATTGCACTCTTTTCAGTTTTCCCCAATGTTCTTCATCAAGAATATATCCAACACAATTATGTGACCCACATCGACACTCATGTTCATGATAATCATCAAAACCATATCCATAATTATAAGAAAGCTCTTCACCTTTTTTTACATCACGCAAAGCAACAATCCAAATATGCCCATGAATCAAATGTGCTTCGCAATTTGGATGACAACTATGATTTATGTATTTAGCCGTATTATAAGCGACATTACCGTCGATATCATGACGCCTGTTTAATTCAAAAATATATACTGACCCATGCTCTTTGCTCTTTTTAGAATTATCGAGACAGAGAGCCCCACGTCTGTCAGACTCGGTTTTTGTAATCTTTTCTCCAACATACTCAATAATCCTAGCCTCTAATGGAATATTCTTTTTTGCAAAAATTCCAAAATTATGAATACTTGACTCCCTTTTTAAAACGTACGGACTTGTTGTTGCTCTCATGTCGCTGATGTCTCCTCATATCTTTTTTTTCCAATTTCAATCATTGGTTTATTTTGAGATTGACGCAAGCGATTTGAATCTCTCAAAGAAAATACGCAACCGCAGTATTCCTGCTTATAAAAATTTTCTTTGCGTGCAACTTCATACATCCTCTTAGATCTCTCATCTTTTCGCCAATTACAATCCCAATACAAAACATCTCCTGCAAACTTTGCTGCATCAAAACCAGCCTTATTAACATTGTCCAAATTTTTCCATCGTGAAATACCAAGCGTTGTTGCAAAAATCAAATAATTATTATTCTTTGCAAATAAAGCTGTTTTAAGCAAGCGCATATCAAAACATTTCTGACATCGCGCGCCCCCTTCTGGCTCTAAAGTTAAATCCTCAATTGTTTTCAACCAATGCGCAGGCTCATAATCAGAATCGATACACTCAATATTCTTTTTAAGAGCATACTTAATAACTTCTTGTTTTCTAAGAAAATACTCGTTTTTAGGCTGAATGTTTGGATTATAAAAGAATAATGTTGGCTGAATACCTGATGTTAACAAGTCTTCAACAATAGAACCTGTACAAGGTGCACAGCAAGAATGCAAAAGAATTTTCTTCTCATCTTGTGGAGCAATGAGCTTTTCCATACAGTTACCTTTTTAAAAAGTTAATTTTCACCTTGAAGATTATTATGACTTGCAATAACACGCCATTTGCCACCTTCATTTTTCCAGGTCATCGTATAGCGGCGAATTGAACTATTTCCAGCAGAAACATCATTTTTAGTAATTGTAAAAATACAATATTGAACAATAGCAATATCGCCATGAATAACAATGTGCTGTGGCTTTAAAGCGTGAATTAAAAACTTTGTACTTTTTGACCAAAATCCAACCCAGTGTGAAAGCCAGCCATAATCAACAGGATATGGACTTTCGTGGCCGAAACCAACAAAACGGGGGTGAATATAATCCTTAAAATCATCGACCTTGCCCTGAACAAGACAATCCCAATGATCTTCGACAGCCTTCCAAGCTTCTTTTTGTTCTTTTGTCCACTCTTTTGACAATGAAATATATGTTTCCATAATGCCTCCTTAAGAATCAAATTAAAACATATTTTAACACAGTATCTTTATATTGCAAAAAATATCAAACTTCTAGATTTATTGGCTTAGTTTCTTAGCCACGCGCACAGCCTGCACTCCATCCTGCGAATATTCTGCGCCAAGACTTTTTGCATACGCAGAAGTAATTACAGCGCCACCTACCATGAAACGACATTTAATTTTTTGTTCGTTTACTTTTTCAATAACATCTTTCATGTTAACCATTGTCGTAGTCATCAAAGCTGACAGACCTACAATAGGCGATTTATGATTTTTGATTTCATTTACAATTCGATCCGTTGACACATCTTTTCCAAGATCAATAACTTCAAAGCTATGATTTTTAAGCATTAGCGCAACAATGTTCTTTCCGATATCATGAATATCCCCTTCAACAGTTGCTAAAATAACAACGTTCTTTCTTGAAGTTGATATCTTTTTCTTCTTTAGAGCAGGTTCTAAAAATTCAAAAGCAATTTTCATTGTCTCGGCGCTTGCAACAAGTTGTGGCAAGAAATACTGCTTCTTATCAAAAAAATCTCCTACTTGATTAATTGCAGGAATCATAATTTTTTCAACAATATCTTGCTCTTGAAACCCTTCAATACAAAGTTTAGAAACCAAGCTTTTAATCTCCTCTCGGTTCCCATCTAAAATTGCCTGATAAACTTGACTGTCTAAAGATAATAAAACTTTTTTCTTATTATTAAGAAATTTACTTTCTTTAGAATAATAAGAAATAAACTCAAGGGCATCTTTATCCTTACCAAGTAATAATTTCTCTGCTCTTTTTGAAGATTGACGCTTTAATCGCATAGGATTAGCAATAACCGTTGAAAGACCATTTTTTTCAAGCATCGCAAGAAAAGTTGAGTTAATAATCGATCTCGACGGCATTCCAAATGAAACATTCGAAAGCCCCGTAACTGTACCCACTCGAAACACGCCAGAGCACCACTTAATTGTTTTTAATGTTTCAATCCCAGAGTAACGCAAAGAAGAAACAGCCATAACTAATCCATCAACAATAAAATCATTTTTTGTAAAACCATATTTTTTAGCCAAAGAAAAAATATCTTGAATAACAACTTTACGTTCTTTAAATGTTTTAGGTACAGATTTTGAAACAGGAAGTAAAATAAACATTGCTCCATATTTTGATGCAATCTTTAATAATTTCTCACATTTCTTCTTTTCGGCAGAAATTGAATTAATTAACGCACGCCCTGGATAGATACGCAAGGCTTTTTCAACGGCTAAAATATCGGATGAATCAATAACTAGAGGAATACTTGTGCTCACGCTTAAAATATTGATAACTTTTTGTATCATTTCTTCTTCGCAAACATTTGGAGCACCTACATTCACATCCAAAAGATCAGCTTTTGCTACTTCTTGTTCTCGCGCAAGCTGACGAATCAAAGCAACTTTTTTATCCTTAAGCTCTGCTTGCAACGCTTTTCTACCCGTAGGATTAATACATTCTCCTATAATCAATGCTTTTGATCTTTCTTTGAAAACAACATGTTTTCGTGCAGAACTTATAGCGCTTAAAAACTTAGGACTCTTTTTCTTAAGCAAACGTAAACTATTTTTCTCGCTAAATGCTTTTATATGACCAGGCGTCGTTCCACAACACCCACCAACTAAACTAGCTCCAGAAGAAATCAGATTTTTCACTTCCGCTACAAAAATCTTTTCAGACATACTAAAAACTGTTTTTCCATCTTTTAATTTCGGCATTCCAGCATTCGGCTTAGCAATTAAAGGCACTTTGGCATATTCACTCATATCCTTAATAAATGAAACCATTTCTTTTGGTCCAGCAGAACAATTGCATCCAACAGCACTAGCCCCAAGACTTTGAAGTGTAATTAATGCGCTAACCGGCTCTGTTCCGTTTAAAGTGCGTCCATCTTTTTCAAATGTCATTGTAATAAAAATAGGTTTCTTAGTAAGTTCACGTGCGGCAATAAGTGCAGCTCTTGCCTCTTGAATATCGATCATTGTCTCAATTATAATCAGATCTGCCCCACCTGCAAGAAGTCCGAGAATTTGTTGTTTAAAAATATCAATAGCTTTTTCAAATGAAAGCGGACCAAAAGGCTCAATAAACTTCCCAGTTGGCCCAACACCTCCAGCGACAAGTGCTTTAGTCCCAGCCGCTCGCTTGGCAATCTTCACAAGGTCTCTATTAATCGAAAAGACATCCTTAATCCCATAGTTAGAAAGCTTATATTCGTTGGCGCCAAAAGTACAACTATAAACAATATCTGATCCAGCGTTCACATAATCTTTATGTATTGCTGAAATAATCTCAGGATTATCCAAGCACCACTTCTCGGGGCAAGCCCCTCTTGGCATTCCTCTTTTTTGAAGCTCTGTCCCTGTGGCCCCATCTAAGAAAATAAGCTTTTTTCCTAACATATTCTTAATTGCTTTCATCATTAATCCTTATACCAGAAATTGCAGTGACAGACTTTTCAGGCAACATTAAAAAACTTTTTGTTAATTTTACTCCAATTTTATCCATCTGAAGAAATTCACAAATCACTTTTTGGTTTTTAAGAGCAAAATCTCCATATCCAGCTGAAAATCTTCGATGATCAAGAACAAGACCTTCTCGAACAATAGCTCGCCCAGAAAAGTTCAAAATCCAATCAAGCGCCCCATCAACAATTTCGCTTGCTGATGCATCATAAACAATACCACGAGCAAGATCATTGGTCTGTGAGAATGACTGAATTTTATTCATAATCAATTCTCCTGCCGTTGCTCCCATTATCAAAACTTCTTTGGATCCAAGCAAAAATTTTGCGAGATCCTTGCTCTCAAAAATAATATCATTCACAAGTTTAATAACCCCGTTATCTATACTTTCGACGCCGACTCGACAAGCGCATCCTTTAAGTTGAATATATTCCGCTGACTCATCAATATAAAGATCTGTCTTTTGAATATGTTCTTCCTTTAAGAATGTGGATTCTCTCACATATCCTAATCGGCGATAAATATCTTCCTTTGGTGTAGAAGTTGAAATTGAATCAAAAAACTTAAGTGCCACAAAAATCCTCTCTAACAATCAAATGCCTAAATAAAACTTTTCCTTACCCTAATCGAAGTGCCCAAATACCGCACAAAATCAAACCAATCCCTATTGCCTTTAAGGTCGAAAATGATTCTCCTAAAAAAATAAATGCTAATAAAAATGCAATCAAAGGATAGCTTGCTGATATAGGAACAACTTTTGAAACTTCTCCAATTTTAAGCGCATGATAAAAAACTAATTGCGCAACAAAACTTGCTAAGAAACCAGCTAAAATTAAAAATAATGCTGATTTAGTATTTACAGAGCGAACTTCTTGAACGTTTAATACGAAAAAAGAAAAAATCACAAGACCGAAAATGACACCCAAAGATCGATAAAATAAACCAACAAAAGGGCTAGTATCCGCGAGTCCTATTTTCTCTAGAATCGGAACAACACCCCAAATGCAAGCTGTCAAAAAAGCCCACCAAAAAGCTGTCATAAAGATTCTTTCTTTTATTTCTTTGAAATTGTTTTAATAGCTGCAATAACAGCATTATTATCTTCAGAAACTAAAACAATTCGACTCTTTTTACCGTTTTGCTCAACGCTGCCATAAAGAAGCGTAAGATCAATGCCACACTCAGATATTCTTTGAGTCACCGATAAAAGCGATCCCGGCTTATTAGTAATCGTTAACAGAACAACTTCTTCATCTCGAACATTATATTCTTTTTTCTTTAAAGCTTTTATTGCACTCTTATGATTATCACAAACAAACATAAGCATTCCGTTATTATCAACCGCATAAGCACAAACAGCCAAAAGATTAATCCCGCAGGACGACATCTCGCTACTTGCTTGCGCTAAGGTGCCAACCTTGTTATCAACTTTAACCATTACCTGTCTACCCAATTCAACATCAATCATAATCGCCTCCTTTTTAGAAATCCTAAAACTGCTGAGTTGAAAGCATGACAAGCGTACACGCATTCATAGCAGTGATTCCTTTTTCTTGCGCATTTTTAAACAAAATTGTATTCTCAGCACCTGGATTAAATATAATTCTCCTTGGAGATATAGAAAAGATATCGTCTTGCATCATAGTAGATCTATCACTCGCCACATACAAAGTTATTGTATCAATCTTTTCGGAAATTTCCTTTAAAGAATGAAAAACTTTTAAGCCCTCAATCTCTTCTAACCTCGGATGAATAGGAAAAACTGTATGTCCATTTTCTAGCAATTTTTTTAAAACCTTATACGAATAACGATTTGGCTTATTCGATGCTCCTATCACAACAACGTTCATGTCTTATATAACCTTTTTTAAAATAGATTGTTCAGTAAATTTACAAATTTGATTCATTATGCGCACAGCCTCAACTGGATATTTCCCTGCTGCGGTTTCCTCAGAAAGCATCGTATAGTTTGTCCCATCAATAATAGCATTAGCAACATCCGTCGCTTCAGCACGTGTAGGACGAATATGACTTGTCATGCTTTCAAGCATTTGCGTTGCTGTAATAACAAATTTCCTTTTTGCTCGACATTTTTTAATTATAATCTTTTGCACAACCGGAATTTCATAAATTGGTAAACATACGCCCATATCGCCTCTTGCCACCATAATGCCATCAGAAGCATCAATAATTTCATCAATATTCTTAATTCCTTGACGATTCTCAATCTTTGCAATTAACAAAGTTTTTTTCTTATGATGATTAATTATATTTCGAACATTCAATATATCCTCTTTATTGCGCACAAACGATTGTGCTACAAAATCAACATTATACTTCAAACCAAATTCAAGATCATAAACATCCTTTTCAGTCATTCCTTTAAACTTCAATTTTACATCAGGAATATTAATACCTTTATTTTCCTTAATAATACCTGGAATAACAACTTTTGCAGTTAACATTTTCTTAGCACATTTTGTTATAAGCAATGCAATATTTCCATCCTCGATAAACATATGACTTGAAGACTTAATATCTAAAAGTGAACCTTCGTAATCAAAAGGAATTGTCGTTTTTGGCCGATAAGATGCATCATTTGTCAGATAAACAACTTGATTCTTTTTTAACTCAACACATTTTGATGGAAAGTTCTTCAACAATCCAATGCGGATTCGAAATCCCTCAAGATCCTGCAAAATCTTTATTTTACGATGATATCGAGAATTTAAAGATCTTATAATCTTCATTTTTTCAAGATGATCTTTATGTGTTCCATGAGAAAAATTAAGACGAGCAACATCCATACCAGATTTTATCATTTTTAATAAAACGCTCGAAGTATCACTAGAAGGGCCCAGAGTACAAATAATTTTTGTTTTAACTTGCTTCATTATTCCTCATTTTTATTAGTGATTTAAGTTTTTTATCATACCGCTCAAAGCATATGCTAATTATATCATCAGAAACAACCTTATTTTCCAAAAACATTTCCAAGCATAAAATTGCCAAATCCCCAGTTTCAATCAAAAAATGCTCATTATTATGCTTATAAAGATTCTCGATTTCATCAATATGCTTGCGCATAAGACTTAGTAGCTTTTCCTCATGCGCCTTCCCTGCTCCATTGTATTGACAGGAAAGATTATGAATTCTTTTTGTTTCTCTCAGGGCAGTTTTTGTAAAAACTTTCATCGACTAAAGAAACCTTTAAAGATTAATAACTTCCTTGATCTTTTCAATCTTGTCATGAGTAGCTCTTTCCCCGCTTGATATAAGCTCATCTACTTTATAAAGCTCAAACCAATCAATTCCAGAAAACTTAGGATGAATCAAAACATCTGATTGTTGAGCACTCTGCTCTGCGAGCACATAATCAACAGACTGGAAGCTGCTGACAATAATATCACAGATATTCGGCGTAAACAATCTTTGCCAGACCTTTACAATCATCTGATTTAAAATATAAAATGGTAGAATAAAAATTGATTTTGGTTTCCTCTTTTGCTGATTCTCTTTCACCAACTCAACATCAGCAACAACATCCTCCGGAGACTTTAAAATATTTACTGCTAAAATCTTTCGTATCCCCATTGAAACTAAAATATTTGTTGGAAGTGGATTGACAATGCCGCCATCGATAATAACTTTTTCCTTTTCAATGATAGGCGAAATAACCCCCGGAATAGCAATGCTTTTACGAATAGCATCTACGACATCTCCAGATCCAATAACAATATCTTTTCGATTTGTTAAATCATACGCAATAATTTTTAATGGGATTTTAGTGTCATAAAAAGTTTTCTTCCCAATTTTCTTTCTTAGCCAACGCTTGATCATCAACCCACCAATGAATCCAGACTTTGGAAAAATAATATCTAAAAGATGAAGGCATTTTAATCGGTTTTCAAATTCTCTTGCAAACTTCTCAATCTGGCCAGCATTAAAACCAAGAGCCCAAAAAGCTCCAATTAAAGCCCCTATACTACTTCCCGTAACAATATCAACTGGAATATTTTCCTTTTCTAAAACCTTTAAAACACCTATGTGAGATATTCCTAAAGCAGCTCCTCCTCCTAAAACAAGGCCAACTCTAACGTCTCCAATTTCACGAGCAATTTTTTTCATCTGAACAGAAAAGGGAGTTTCTTCGCTTGGGATTAATACTTGAAAATCGCCAGCTGAGATACCTTTTAGATTTTTATCTTCATCGATTTTAGAAAGAAAAGCATATATATTATGATCTAGAATCTTATTAATCTTTTCATATTTATTTCTTTCTTGAACTGTAGACTCTCGAACTAAAATCTTAAATTTCTTTCCAATGTCTTTCTTTGAAACAATACGATTAACTTTTCTTAAAAAAGTTTTTGCCGATATCAAATCCGTTCTTGTGTCACCAACAATGAGATGCACCGAATCAGACTGATTTAAAGCTTCTAAAACTTCTTGATCTATTTCACTCGGCAAATCCAAAATAATAAAATGGTAATCATTTGCTAAATTGCTAACAAATTGACTAATTTTCTTAGAAATTATGGATTCTTTTAAGTCAAAACATACGTTTAAAACATCCGCACTTTCACGACCATTAACAATAAGCGACTTTGAATCTGGATATCCATCAATCATGCTTAAAAAATCTGCAGGTTCTTTTTTCCAAGATGGTGACAAGCCGGAAATATCACTTTGCTCTAAAGCTGAACTCGAAGAAGACAGTTGCCGCATATCAACAAAAATAACATTCTTTTGAGTCTCTCTCTTTAAATGGCACGCTAAATTAAAAGCATATATCGACCCTCCAGCTCTTTTGCGAGGACTGTATGTGGATATAATCTTACTTTCAAAAATAAACTTCTGATGGTTTTCCTGCTTCTTAACACGTCTTGACAAGCTATAGCTAAAATCAATAGCAAGCTTAGGAATTCTTTTTAATAAATCATCAAAATCATCTTTCTTAATATAAAGCACAAGCGAATCATTGAGTGCTTCAAAATTTAAGGAATGCACCTCTCCTGTCAATAAAGAGATAATTCCAAAATACATGCCTCTGTAAATATACTCAACATCTCGTCTTTGCTCTTGCTCATTAAGATTGTATGCGCACAGGCGACCTGATATTAAGCAATAAAATCCATCAGCAGGATCCCCTTTGCGATAAATGGTTTGCCCTTTAGAAAATTCTTTAAAAATTGATCGGCTTGCAATTTGATGAAGATCAATCCAATTGAAAGTATGAAAAACAGGGATTTGCTGAATGATAAAGAATTTATTAACAACTGAAATAGGATTTATCATATTATTTTAATTTAAAATAAACTCCATTGATAGGAATCGAAATAATAAAGCTTTTGCAGTAAAACTTTAAACATCGGAAAACTTATAAAAACCACAACAAATATCCACAAGAATACAGAGAAATTGATGGATAGCAAATCAAAAAAGACTTCTGTCTTTTTGTTTCGTCGGCTCAAATCCAAATAAGCTTTACGCGTTCCCGTCTCACTGTCTCTTGAGCCTAGACATTCTTCGTATATCTTTTTAGTTTGTATAATATCCCCATTTAGAATATCTCTCAAAATATGAAAATAAGCAATATTATAATCACATTGTTCTTTCGTATGTTGTCCGCCATACTTACAGTTACACTGAGAACAAAAAGATTTAAAATAAAAATGAAAATAATTTGAATAAAAAAGATTAAAGATAAACCAGGGAATATTAAAAACTGCAAGCATGTTAACCGGCTGAATAAAGAAACGTTTTATGTCACGACCATACTTCATTTGATTAAGATTTAAGTCAAAAAACAAAAACAAAGAGTGATTCTTTAAATAGCTTCCAAGAACATACTGCGTATAAGGGTCGAAAATCCGAAATTTTTTTGAACCACTAAATTGTTTTAAGAATCGCTTGCGAGTATGATTTAAGGCATCTTGCAAGGTTATTTCATTCAAAGGCTTCTTGCACTGATGACAAATCATCGCTGATTCTTTATAAAAAATATTGCAGTTTAGGCACTCTTTCATAAATTAATAAATCTTCAACGTTTTAATCATGCTTTCAGCATCCTCAATATATTGATCATATTTTTCCTGAGGCGCAACAAAAGTTATTATATACGCTTTCTGATTTCTAAGAAATATCTTCATCATCATTTGAACCGTCTGACCTTCCTTATCAACCGCCGGAAGAAGACCTCGTTCAACATATTCCTCAGGAAACCCATATTTTGTAAGAGTATAGACGATCTGATATCCCGGCTTCCATCGATGAACAATATTTTTAGATTCAATGATATTAGCGTAAACATCAGGCAAACCATCAATCATCTGAATTTGCTTAACGACAGCATCTGAATAATCATTTAAAGAAATATCTGAAGTAACATCGTCAACAGAAACAGTTAAATTCTCCCTGAAAGCATCTAACTTTCCCTCTACTGGAGATAAAAATACAACAATTGCTGTTCCATAATTTTCCTTCTTCTCCCATCCTTCATTGTAATGCATGGCAAATTCAAAAGGCAAATTTCTATAAAGCGGGCGATTGTCAGATGAGCAACCGACGACTAAAAGAACTACTCCAAAATAAAGGATTTTCTTTAAATTACTTATTTTTCTAATTTTCATGTATTTATTATATCATCATTTATATTCTAGTCAGTATTTTCTTGTAAATAAAATGATTCTTCTGAAATAAAATATATATTCAAATTCTGGCTACTTACAATTATGCATACTCTTAAATATAATATTTTATATAATCTAAGAAAATCAAATAAAATATTTAAATATTTTATTATTATGAAATAATAGAATAAAATCTTCTCCATGTTAAACATGATATACTTTAAATGTAGAGAAAAACGATTATAGGAGTGTTATTATGAAGCAGATTTGTTTTAATAAAAGAAATTTCTCAAAATGTCAAAACAGCTCAGGATTTACTCTTGTTGAGCTACTCATGGCAACCTTTATCCTGGTCCCGATATATATCATGACCATTCTGGGATTTATTAACTCGGCACGTATAAACGAACTTTCAAGAAGTGCAACTCTTGCCCTATCCTCTAGTCTTAATCAAATGGACGATATTCAAAATACAGCTTTTGATCAAATCTATTTAACCTACAACAATGCAACATTTACTCCTATTAATCCTGACGAATTAGATGGTATCGGAACAACACATGTAAACAATACTCAGCCAAATTACGTAACAATAACAACTCATTTTTGCTGGGTAGAACCAAATGGTAGAATCATGGGCGAAGATCTAAACGGAAATGGCTACCTTGATTTAAGTGAAGATACAAATGGAAACGGGGAACTCGATTCTCCGGTAAGATTGGTATTGGTTATTTATGATGTATCATAAACACATAAAATCTAAAAAAGGATTTACCCTTATGGAGACGCTTGTCACAGCGCTCTTGCTAAGTGTTGTCTTTACTGCTGGCAGCATGGTTTTTGTCTCTGGTGAACGTTTATGGTCAGTGGTTTCTGGTCAAATTCAGCTCCAAGAAAATGCTCGACAAGCAATTGAAAAAATTTCTGCTGAACTCAGAGAATCCGGTCGTAATTCAAGCGGTATCCGCCAAGTATGGGGAGCAAATGGAGCCGGACCTAACAACAGCGATATACTACGCTTTTCTATCCCTATTTGCCTTTGTGGTCAGAGCGTTCTAAACGAAAACGCCGATGTACGCACATGGGCTGCACCTATGACCTGGGGTTCAACTGGATGCACTGAAAACTATACTCTCACGCCAAATGGAAAAGTAAAAATTTGCCACCTTCCCCCAGGGAATCCATCTAATTCACAAACAATCAAAGTGGCACCATCTGCCGTTAAAGCTCATTTAGCACACGGGGATTGGCTAGGAAAATGTAATGATTGTAATCCAACGGTTATTACGAGTAAATTTGTCGAATATCGAATAACTGGAAACGGAGAACTTTTACGTAGAACTCTAGACTCAAACCTTGTCGAATTAACATCCGTGCCTATGGCTAGAAACATAGAAGATTTGCAAGTCTTTTCTGATGGTTTCAATAAGTACACCTTTACTTTAACATTTAGTACTCGAGTGTATCCAGGCAGAACAATCACTTTCACAAGAAAAGAAACAGTATTGTTGAGGAATTACTAATATGCAAATACACAAATATAAAAATAGAATCAAGAATAATCGTGGTATGGCAATGATCATGACACTATTTTTTAGTGTTGTGCTGATCCTTATTAGTGGAGTTTTTTCTCTTCGCGTAACCACAGAAAACCGCATGGTCAACAAGGAAATTGAACTTCAAAAAACATTTTATGCTGCTCAGTCAGGAGCTAATCTTGCCTTATCAAAACTTAATACTTTTATCAACACCGATCTTTTGACCACCATTAGCAACTCCTATCCTAATAATGTCATTAAATATACTCAGAAAAAAGTAAACCAAAATAAAAGCATTGTCTGGCTTGTTAATTCTGTTCGCAAAAATGGCGATAAAGTTTTCATTAAAAATGGGGATCAAGCTGAATACTCCTCAAATGGAACAATCAATGATCAACCTTATCAATGCAATATTATCATTACGCCAAACGGAGATCCTTCTGATTCAGGCGTTGACACCTGGGACCTTCCATTTTTCTACAAAATTACAACAACTGCTGGTTCTGACGATATTACTCAAGATATTTATCTCAGCGGTGATTTTACAGTTAGAGTTAGGAGAGATAATTTTGCCAAATATGCCCTTTTTACAAATGAACAAACTACACCTGCAGGGACAGATGTTTGGTTTACAAACAGAACAAATTTTTCAGGACCAGTTCACAGTAACGATCGATTTAATTTCGCATTAAACCCTGGTGGAATTTTTGAAGGAGCTGTAACGCAAGAAGAACTAACAGCACGCTTTTACAATTACGGTTCGCCAATTTTACTTGATGCAGATGCAAATGGAAATATTGATGTCCCAACTTTTAATACTGGGATGACACGAGATGTCGAAGAAATTGAACTTGCATCACCTGTTCAAGAGCAAGATATGGTTGATCAAGCTAAGGGTGGAAAAAATCTTAATCAAAACGGAATTCATATTCCTGCAGATGGAAACACGTTATGCGGAGGCATCTATGTTCGCGGAAACGGCACCATCTCCCTATCTACCCAAGGAGCAAATCCTGTATACACAATCTCAAGCGGTACATCATCAAAGCGGATTACCATCGATCATGCTCAGAATCAAACAACAGTCGAAGATCTTAAAGAGAACTCAACTCACACCTACGATGGCGTGCCAAATGGCGAAGATGATGCTGGAACATTAATTTTTGTTGATGGCAATGTTCTCGGTCTTTCAGGAACTGTTCAAAGTAATGAAGAAGTGACCATCTCCACTTCAGATGATATTGTCATCAACGATCACTTACGTTACGAAACCTACACTCCTGCCGTTGGCTCTCCAGGAGATATTGGCTATGTTTCACCGTCTGCCGCTGGAGCAACAAATCTTTTAGGACTAGTTTCTTGGAATGGAGATGTACGAATTGGAACATCAGCACCAAATAATGTTGATGTGCATGCAACAATTTTAGCTAAGCAAGGCGTTTACACAGTAGATAATTACGATAATACATGGGCTGGGACCAGAGGAGTGTCAACGCTTTTAGGAGGAGTAATGTCAGACCGTTATGGTGCCTTTGGATTATTTAACGGTGTCACAGGTCAGTCAATATCTGGATATGGAAGAAATTTTGTTTATGATGACCGCATGATAACTGGATCAGCCCCTCCGTATTTTCCAACGCTAAAAACATTCATTGCTTTTACAAATGATTTAACAGATAAGATTGTCTGGCAAGAAGGAGAATAAAATGCTAAAAAAACAATACAAAAAATATACACCTCTGCTAGTTTTAGGCCTTATTTTTCCTATTTTATTTTTCTTAAATATCTGGGAATCAAACCGAATCAATAAAATTAAAAAGATAGAAACAAAAAATATTCCCAACAATGAATCAAAAGATTCTTTTTCTAAACAAATAAAAAAACGCCTAGATTTTAGCGATCCTGCTTTCATTTATCCAGAAAATGATCCATTCGCCCCTAGGAAAAAGAAGAAAAGAAATATTTTAGAAAAAATGGATAAAACTTCTTCCGATCGCTATAAAAAAGCCTACGATCCTCCGTTGCCATCAGAGATCTTTATTCAATAATTATCGCTACTTTTTAGATTTAAGATTATCTCAAAAAACCTATTAATTTAGAAAAAAAATGGGCAGCTAGAGATAGCTACCCATAAAAATACAATATCTGTTAACATATTACTTCTTGCGCTTTATTGCTCTTTTCGCCGCCTCAGCAATATCAATATCTTTTAAATGATATTTTTTAAGTAATCCTTGAGAATCTCCCGTTTCACCATAAACATCTTTTATGCCAATCATTTCAATTGGAGTAGGTTGCTTTTGTGCTAACAATTCAGCAACTGCGCTTCCCATTCCTCCAATCAATTGATGCTCCTCTGATGTAACAATCGCACCCGTCTCTTTAGCGCAAGAAATAAGCGCTTCTTCATCTAAAGGTTTAATAGTATGCAAATTAATAACACGTGCATCAATTCCTTGTTTTTCAAGAATTTCTGCAGCTTGTAAAGATTCATAAACCATTAACCCTGAACCAATCAAAGTCACATCTTTTCCATCGCGCATAATACTTGCCTTGCCAAATTCAAAAACATCATCCTCTTTTGTTAAAACCGGAAATGCGGCTCGACTTGTTCTCATGTAAACAGGCCCATAATGACTTGTCATCCAACGTGTAGCTTTTTTCGCCTCAAGTGTATCAACAGGACAAATAACTGACATATTTGCCAATACACGCATAATAGCAATATCTTCAAAAGATTGTGCAGTTGCTCCATCCTCGCCAACCGTAAGACCAGCATGAGAACAAACAATCTTTACGTTTGCATTGTTTTGACAAACATCAATACGAATTTGATCATATGCTCTGTTGGTCATAAAAACCGCAAAAGATGATGCAAAAGCAACATAACCTTGCATACTCAATCCGACTGCTGTTCCAATAACATCTTGCTCTGCAATGCCAAGATTAAAAAAACGATCTGGAAATTCTTTTTTAAAGTATTCTGCTCTTGTTGCATCTTCTAAATCAGCTGAAACAACAACAATATCTTCACGCTCTTTTCCAAGAGCTACCATTTCTTCACCAAATCCATCTCGCGTTGGTATCATATCCATTAAATTTTCCCCTCTTATTGAAGCTCGCTTAAAGCTTCTTTAAGCTGTTCATCATTAGGTGCTTTGCCGTGCCATTTGCACGTGTTTTCCATAAAAGAAATTCCTTTACCCTTAACTGTATTAGCAATAATAACCGTAGGCTTATCTTTAACAGTTCCAAACTGATCAAAAGCTTTGATCAAATCATTAAAATTATGTCCATCTATATTTAAAACTTCCCACCCAAAGCTTTTCCATTTTTCAACAAGTGGCTCTAAACCCATGATATCGCTGATAGGTCCATTTTCCTGAACTTTATTATAATCAATTATTGCACAAACATTATTAAGTTTAAAATGTGCAGCTGTCATAGCAGCTTCCCACACAGAACCTTCCTGAATTTCACCATCTCCCATCAAGCAATACATCTTAAAATCTTTTTTCTTCATTCGCGCACCAAGAGCAATTCCATTTGTGACAGAAAGCCCATGACCTAAAGACCCTGTGTTAAGCTCAACGCCCGGAACTTTTCGATGAACGTGACCTTGAAGTCTTGCGCCAAGCTTTCGAAAAGTACTAAGTTCTTCTTTCGGAAAATATCCAAAATGCGAAAGTGCAACATAAGCTGCCGGTGATGCATGGCCCTTAGAAATAATAAGCCTATCTCGATCTTCCCAATTAGGATTCGTAGGATTATGATTCATTTTATACCCATACAAGCTAATTAAAATTTCTACTGCAGAAAGCGAACCACCAGGATGACCTGATTTAGCAGAATTTATAACCTGAAGTATTCCTCTTCTTAACTCAAGTGCTGTCTTTTGTAAATCTAAAACATCTACTTTCTTCTCTGACACGCTTCCCCCTTAAATAAAACCTAGCTTAGGTTTATTAAAATTAAATGGGCCATGGAGGACTTGAACCTCCCACCCCCTGATTAAGAGTCAGGTGCTCTACCAAGATGAGCTAATGGCCCAGAATTATTGCAATTTTAAAATTAAAAAATATTCTAGTACGCCTTACAACGCTATAAAAATTATTTACATGCCAGATCACTACATTACAAATTCTAATCAAAAGAAAAAACGAGTGCTCTGAAAAACATCCGAGTATAACAAATTTTTTATTAAATGTATAGAATATAATTTATTTTAAAGAATTACCCGGCATGCAATCCAATCAAACCTGGATTCACAAGTAAAACAATACCTAGCAAAATCATAATAATTCCACCAACAAATTTCAAAATTTCCATTTGCCTTTGTGAAACTGGCTGCCCTCTAAATGTAAAAATAAAAATTGTAATAATTGTTCCTAATGGCACCACATAAACAATATTATATAAAAATAAATAAAAATAATAAGAAACCGATGTGTCCAGTATCCGTCCAGACAACACGCTTGTATAAATAATTGGGAACCCTGCTGTACACGGCAGCTCGACTAAAGAAGCTAACGTTGCCAGTGCAAGTGAAGATGAAATTAAAATAGGAAATGTACCTTTTTGAATCAGCTTCTTCATCGCATAAATCTTTCTCATCAAGAAACCACGCTGCTCATCGGGGATTGTTAGACTAATTCCCTTCTTAAAAAATAACAATTCTTTGCAATTTATAAATCCAGCAACTAAAGCTAAGACAGCAATGCCAATTCGAAGAGGCGCAATAAATCCAACAAATTTAAAAATATTAAGCCATGCGGCCATAAAAAGAAAATAAATAAGAAAAACCATAAAAACAAAACTAAAACCAACAATGTAAAGTCGTATTTTAGAATCTGAACTAGAAATTAAAAGCGTCATTAAACATGTCAGAACAAACATGTTGCACGGATTAAACCCATCAATTAAGGCAATAATCATCGTAAAAAGTGGCAATGGCAAGTTATAGCCTATTTCTTCTAAAAACTTTGGAGAAATAGCATGAGCCACAAGAAAGAAAATTCCCAGAAAAAGTAACGCAACAAAAACAGCGATATAATCTCTTTTCTTCTTAGCAATATCTCTTAGTTTAATTTCTAATCCTCTTTCAGTTCGAACAAATTTACATAACGACATTAAAAGAAGAATAAAAATAATACCTAAAACTAGCAAGGGAATTGAATCTGCCAAAGATCCTAAAAATGTTTTTGAAACAACATTTGTATCGCCATTCCAATAAAGTCTCCAACCCTTGATATCAACCGCATTCTCAAAAATAATTTCTCCACCTGAAATAGCAACAGGCTCAGGATCTACTATTTCATAATACGCACCTCGCAAAACCTTCTGAAAGTCTTCTTCAGATAAGAGACCGTGTAAAATCTCATTATTCTCGCTAACTCCCTCTTTGCGAACAAGAACGCGATTCTTTGTCCAGATTAAAACTTCTCCCTGCACTTGAGAAAGATCAACATCTTCAAGAATAACCTGTGTACCATCAGGCATCGGACAAGAATTCGAAGTAAATCCTTTCACCTGCTCTAAAAGCGAAAGAACCCTAATGCGCCCCATAGCCAAAGCATCTTTATTTAAGATGAAAAAAGGAACTCCGCTTCGCTCACCTTCCTTAAGATACGATTTAAAATATTCTTCTTTAACAGATTTATTCTTATCTCGTTTTTTATAGATTTCATAATCAAAAATAACAAGATTAGGATTTTCAGTTGTAATAACAGAGAATAGCAATGGATCAATTTCAGCACAATTATGACACCCAATTCCAGTTATATAGGTAGAACATAAATAATCTGTTTTTGGCTGAGGCTCGGCAAAGCAAGCCGAAGAAAAGCTCAAAAAAATTAAACTTAAGGATATGTAGGAAATAAAAGATTTTAAACGCATATTGTAGACATCGATAAAAGTTTTATAAATAAATTTATTATTTACATATTATATAAGGTTGAATAAAAAATACAACAAGAAATCTGAATCAATTTATGTTCGATGAAGCTTTTTTGTTGCAAAGCTAGGATCTGTTGTTAAGTTCACACCTAATCGTCGCAACCCTGCCTCATCTCCAAGAGTCGGGATATGTGTCATATGAACCTCGCATCCATCCAGTTCAGCAATTTTCTCAAGAGCTGTTTGAGCCATTGGATTTGTCGCAGCACTCATACTCAAAAGAATAAGAAGCTCATCAACGTCAAGACTAACGCTTTTTGCTTTTAGAATATTTTTTCTAAAATTTGTCACAGAATCAATAATGTGTGGAGACAAAAGATGAATCTTGTCTGGAATTTCAGATAAATGCTTTACAGCATTTAAAACTAAGCTTGATGCAGCATGCATTAAAGGTGTATTCTTTCCCGTTAATATTGTTCCATCATGAAGCTCCATAGCAGCACCGCAGAATATACCCTCGTTTCCTTTTTTCTTTTTTTCAGCATCAACAGCAGCATCACGCGCAGGACCAACAACGATACGATCACTAGGACCGACACCTAACTCATTCATGATAAGCTCAGAACGCTCAACTGTTTCTTTATCAGCAAAACCAAGCATGTACTCTGATTGACATCGGAAGAATCGACGAATAACCTCTTGCTTTGCAGCATCCTTTACAACATCATCATCAACAATACCAAAACCAGCCCGATTAACACCCATATCTGTTGGTGATTTATAAACCGCACCTTCTTCCATAATCTTTTCTAAAATCCTTCGAATAATAGGAAAAGCTTCAACATCGCGATTATAATTAATCGCCATCTCTCCGTATGTCTCAAGATGAAAAGGATCAATCATGTTAAAATCTCGAAGATCTGCGGTTGCAGATTCATAAGCAATGTTAACAGGGTGTTTTAACGGAATGCTCCAAATAGGAAAAGTTTCAAACTTTGCATACCCCGCTTTAATTCCTCTTTTATGTTCATGATAAACTTGAGAAAGACACGTCGCCAATTTTCCGCTTCCTGGCCCAGGACCAGTAATGATTACAAGCTTATTTTTTGTTTCAATATATTCATTAGCTCCATAACCCTCATCACTAACAATCGAGTCAACATCAGTTGGATACCCTTTAGTAAAACTATGCGTATAAACTTTAATTTTTAATCGCTCAAGCTTATCTTTAAAAACTTTTGCTGAAGGCTGGCCGCTGTAACGCGTAATGACAACAGAAGAAATATTGATTCCCCAATCTGTTAAGTCATCAATAAGTTTAAATGCATCGGCATCGTATGTAATTCCAAAGTCAGCTCTCACTTTTCTTCGTTCGATATCGCCAGCATAAATACATAAAATAAAATCCGCCTCATCCTTTAACTGCTTAAAAAGCCGCATTTTAACGTTAGGATCAAATCCTGGCAAAACACGAGATGCATGATAATCAAACAAAAGCTTACCCCCAAATTCAAGATAAAGCTTATTATCAAATTTTGACAATCGTTCTAAAATTGCCTGCTTTTGTTCATTTAAATATTTATCATTATCAAAACCAATTTTTATTGACATGCCATCTCCTGTTTTATTATTTCGGACATTTTCCATTCCAACAATAAAGACATATTTTTTCTTTAGGTAATCCAATCGCCTTAATCATATCCTCAATTTTTTGATATCGAAGCGTGGTAACGCCCATATCTTTAGCAATCCAATCAAGCATCTTTTTATACTTCGGACTCTTATGATCCAAATATTCTGAAACATCATCTAAATCTTTTCCTTCAATTTCTTTTATGGCTTTACGTGCAATAAGCTCAGAATGTGTTCTTGTCGATAAGCAGAATCGACATGGAAACATTAACGGCGGACAAGCTGGACGCGCATGCACTTCCTTTGCTCCTGCATCCCAAAGTTTTTTAATCGCAAAGTTTTTTAGCTGTGTTCCCCTGACAATAGAGTCGTCACAAACAACAATTTTGTTATTTTTTATAATATCTGCAACAGGAATTAATTTCATTGTTGCAATCAAATCTCTTTTTTTCTGAGTTGAAGGTGTATAACTTCTTCCGTATCCTGGCGTATACTTAACAAGAGCTCTTCGGTAAGGCTTGCCAGATTCGATTGAATAACCAATAGCGTGTGCAATGCCCGAATCAGGAACACCAGTAACCAAATCGGCATCAATATCCTTATCTTGACGAGCTAATGCCCGACCACAACGCTCACGAACAACTTCTGTATTAATTCCCTCATATATCGAAGCAGGAAATCCAGTATAAATCCAATAAAAAGAACATATCTGATTAATTGAGCCTCCAGCACGCTTATCAATAGGCCCCTCTTTTGATAAAAGAACAATTTCTCCAGGAGCTAAAAATTTTACAATATCAAATCCGAGATTTGGAAACGATGTTGTTTCAGAAGCAATAATCCATTCATTCTCATTCTTGCCAAGGATTAAAGGCGTATATCCATATCGATCTCTAGCGGCAAATACGCCCTCTTCGTTTAATAAAAGAAGCGAACAAGATCCCTTGATAACATCAAACATTTTCTCGATGCCATCAATTAAATCATCGCCGAGACTAATAAGTTTTGCTATTAATTCTGAGACATTAACGCCACCCTTGGTTACCTCGCTAAACGAAATTCCTTTTTTAAATAAAATTTCTTTTAACTCATCTTTATTCTCAATAAGACCCATAACAACAACACAAAAAGGACCAAAGCGAGAATTAAGATAAATTGGCTGCTCATCAGAATCACTGATAACGCCAATTCCTTGAGTCCCTTGCATCGTCGCATTACCTTCAGAAAACTTTGATTTAAATTGGCTCTCGCTAATATTATGAATACGTCTAGTAAATCCTTTTTCTCCAAAAACAGCCATCCCACCATATTCTGTTCCAAGATGAGAGTGATAATCCGTTGCATAAAATAACGTCTGCACGCAATCTTTTTTTGAAACAACACCAGCGATTCCGCTCATAAAATCTCCTTTTAAAACTTTCGGGTAATATAAAAACTGAGGTGCCTAATTTTCAGGCACCTCAGTATAGCAATACAAATTTTTAAAATCAATAATCTTATTTGATTTTAAATTATATTAATTTCCCGCCATCATCGCTTCAATATCCTCTTCGGCATTTGAGATTGGCTTAATACCAAAATTCTCAACCAAGACATTCACAACATTTGGCGATAAGAATGCTGGGATCGTTGGTCCTAAGCGAATCTTCTTTACACCCAAAAACAATAAAGCTAAAAGAACACATACAGCTTTTTGTTCATACCAAGCAATGTCGTATGAAATCGGAAGATCATTGATATCGTCAAGTTCAAAAACTTCCTTGAGCTTTAACGCAACAACAGCCAATGAATACGAATCATTACATTGACCCGCATCCAAAACACGTGGAATTCCATCAATATCTCCTAAGTTGAGCTTATTGTATCGATACTTTGCACATCCAGCTGTCAAAATAACTGTGTCCCCTGGAAGCTTTTCAGCAACATCTGTGAAATAACTTCTTGAACCCTGTCGACCATCACAGCCAGCCATAACAACAAAACGTTTAATTTTTCCAGTTTTAATAGCTTCAACAACTTTATCTGCGAGCGCTAAAATTTGTTTATGCGCAAATCCGCCAATGATCTCTCCTTGTTCTAGCTCAACAGGTGACTCACATTTCTTTGCTAGCTCAACAACAGCAGAAAAATCTTTCTTACCATTGTCTTCCCTATTTTCAATATGTGTTACGCCTGGATATCCAGCCATTCCTGTTGTAAAAATTCGATCTTTATAAGATTCCTGAACAGGTGTGATACAATTTGTTGTCATTAAAATTGGTCCATTAAAAGATGCGAATTCTTTATTTTGATTCCACCAAGAGCTTCCGTAATTTCCAACAAAATGACCATACTTTTTAAATTCAGGATAATAATTAGCTGGAAGCATCTCGCTATGCGTATAAACATCAACTCCTGTATTTTCAGTTTGTTTCAAAAGTTCTTCCATGTCCTTCATATCATGACCGGAAATCAATATTCCAGGATTCTTTCCAACGCCAATATTAACTTTTGTTAATTCTGGCGATCCATATTTTGATGTATTTGCTTCATCCAAAAGTGCCATGGCTTGTACAGAAAAATCTCCAACTTTTAAAACAAGTGCGACCATTTCATCAACAGATAAATCATCTGTTGATAATGCTAACGCTTCAGCAACAAAGTCGTAAATCTCTTTCTTCTCTTTTCCTAGAATAGCAGCATGATCAGCATAAGCTGCAACACCTTTTAAGCCATAAATTGAAAGCTCCCGCAATGAACGAACATCTTCATTCTCTGTCGATAAAACACCAACCTTGGCTGCTTTAACTGCAAAATCTTCTTCCTTGCCACTCCAAAGAACAGAATCATGAAAACCGTCCAGAGAACCGCTATATTTTTCTTTTAATTCATCTCTTAAAACCAAAGCTTCTTTAATAAGAACAATAAATCGTGCATCATCAAAGTTTGCATTTGTAATTGTTGCAAAAAGTCCTCGACACAAAAATTGTCCGACGCTATTATCTATGATACCTTTTTCTTTCCCCTTGAAACAAACAATCGAAATTCCTTTTAACACATAAATCAATAAATCTTGAAGGTTTGCTGTCGGTTCTTTTTTACCGCAAACCCCATTAATTGTACATCCTGTGTTCTTCGCTGTTTCCTGACATTGATAACAAAACATTCTTCACCTCTTTCTTTGTTAAATAACTTTCCCGTCAATCGAGATCGTATATTCTTTAATTATTATATTTTTCCCTGATTTCTTTAATGCTTCTTGAGCGATGTTCATCGTACCAGAACAACATGGAACTTCCATATGAACAATCGTAAGAGAATTTATTTCTTGTATTTTAAAAATTTCTGATAATTTCTCTATATATTGCTCATTCGATTGGTCCAATTTTGGACAAAAAATGATAAGCTTTTTCCCTTTTAAAAAACGTTGATGAAAACTTGGATAAGCAAAAGGAACACAATCCGCAGCAATCAAAAGATCAGCACCTTTTAAATAAGGAGCTTGAGGATTAAGCAAATGAAACTCAATCGGCCACTGCTGTAGCTGAGATTTAACCTCAACATTATTTGCCTCTGACTCAGCTTCCTGTTGATTACCTAAATCAATCATTTTAGAACCTGGACACCCTCCTCCTGAATGAACATGATCCCCATGCTCCTCCTTTTGTATCTCACCAAGAATATCATCCATGCCTTTCTGTTTCAACACTTCTTTTGCTTGCTCTAAATAGTCCATTTGATTATGCTTTTTAAGATGTTTTAAATGAGCTTTAATAACACCCCTTCCTTGTTTCATGATATTTTCCATAGTCTTAGCTTCATCATAAGCAACAGCTTCCCTTTCCTCAATCGAAATGGCATCAACTGGACAATCACCGATACAGGCGCCAAGTCCATCACAATAAAGCTCGCTAACAAGCCTTGCCTTACCATCAACCATCTGAATCGCACCCTCTGGACAACCTTGAGCGCAAAGACCGCAACCGTTACATTTTTCGTTATCAATTTTAATAATTTTTCTTTTCATTCTTACCCCTTCATTAAGCTTTCAATAGTTATCTTATTAAGCTGACTTGAAACCGATCTCTCAACCCCCTTAATCTTCTTTCTTAAAGGACAATTCTTAATCGATGGACAAGCTTTCTTTTTAAATAAACATTGAGCAAAATCAATCTTACCCTGAAAAATCTCTACAACGTTCGACAACAAAATTTTGCGAGGATCCTTTAAGAGCAAAAATCCCCCCTTGTTACCTTTTACGGATTCTAAGATTTTATTCTTTTTCAAAATCTGCAAAATCTTCCTTAAGAAAGGCCTTGGAATTCCAAGGTCCCTCTCGATCTCAAGACTTGATGTTAGGCTCTCCTTCTTTTTTGAAAGAAAAATAATTGCACGAACTGCATAATCAGTATCTCTATTTAGTAAATCCATGTCGTAATGATACTACATTAGTACCATTTGTCAAGAAAAAAATAGGGCCCTTTGAAAGAGCCCCATTTCCTTAAAATTTAGGCGTTATTTGCTGAACCTAAAACATTTTCGTTTTTATGCTTATACATTTCAATCAAAGCCACGCGTGCTGGCCCAAGATATTTTCTTGGATCAAAATCACCTGGTTTATCATTAAAATGCTTTCTAATTGCTGCTGTCATCCAAAGTCTTCCATCAGAATCAATGTTAACCTTGCAAACATTATATTTTGCTGCTGTTCTTAGCTGGTCTTCTGGAATCCCAACAGAATCCTTAAGCTCTCCACCATTTTCATTAATGATGTTAACAGCTTCCATCGGAACAGATGAAGATCCGTGAAGAACAATAAAGAATCCAGGAATCTGCTTTTCAATATCTGCCAAAATGTCGAAACGCAACTCTGGCGGAATATAAACACCATCAGAATTTAACGTACACTGTTCTGGCTTAAACTTGTTAGCGCCATGAGATGTTCCGATAGAAATTGCAAGCGAATCAACACCAGTACGTTTAACAAAATCAACAACCTCTTCTGGCTTAGTATATGTTGATTTTTCAGCCACAACATCATCTTCAATACCTGCTAAAACACCAAGCTCACCTTCTACTGTAACGTCAAATTGATGACAATATTCTACAACCTTTTTTGTCAATTCTACGTTTTCGTCATAAGAAAGATGTGAACCGTCAATCATGATGGAAGAAAATCCAGTATCAACACAAGATTTGCAAAGTTCAAATGTATCGCCATGATCTAAATGAAGCGCAATTGGAATTTCTTTAAGTCCCTTTTCCTTAGCATGTGTCTTCATCATTTCTACAGCCCCTTGACCCATATAGCTTAACAATGTCTGGTCTGCATATTTTCGAGCACCGCTTGAAACCTGCAAAATAACAGGCGATTGAGTCTCAAGGCAAGCCAAAACAATAGCTTGAATTTGCTCCATATTATTAAAGTTATACGCCGGAACAGCATACTTGCCTTCCAGTGCTTTTTTAAACATTTCATTAGTGTTAACTAATCCTAAATCTTTGTATGAAACTGCCATGTTTACCTATCCTTTGTTAAATTTTAATATGAAGTTTTCCCGATTAAAATTCTAGTATACTCCAAACAAAAAAATATGCACGTATTTTTTAGAAATTTTCACTTAGAGCTTTGCCATCTTCACTTCCCAGCAGATAATCATCTTTTATATTTTTAAGACTATTAAAAATATTAAGTTTCACAGCCTTGTTTTCCTTTTCAAGCTCCTTCAACATCTTTTTAACCATCATGCGCTTAGAAATATCATTATTCGGACACTTAAACTGATCTATACCCAACAATCCTTCTTGCTTAGCGAAATTTTCTATATTTTCTTCTCTTTCATAAGCCAAAGGTCGAATAATAGATAATTTTCCAGAAAAGAGCGATTGATTAGGTTTCATAGCTCCAATTTCAGCCTTAAAAAATAAATTAAGCAAGATTGTCTCAACAATATCGTCTAGATGATGGCCAAAGGCAATCTTGTTAAATCCTTTTTTTTGAGCAAGTTCAAAAAGCGCCTTTCGCCTATTCCAAGAACACCAAAAACAATCAATATCTGAAAAACTTTTTCCATTTAAAAAGTCAATCTTCTCAACATGATAAGAAACATTTAGATCTTCAAAATACTTTTTTAATTTATCAACTGGAAAGTCTGGAACCCCAGAATCAATATAAACTGCCAAAAGCTCAATCTTCACAGGAATGTAACTCTGTCGATATTGCAAAACCTTTAAAAGGCTCATGCTATCCTTGCCACCGGAAACTGCCACGACGATCCGATCGCCATCTTGGATCATATCATAATCACCAATAGCTTTTCCAACACGCTTAGAGATAGAAATCATCTCTTTGCTTGCATTTGATTTCTTTGTATTTAACATAAATTTAAAAACTAATATTTAGGCGAGTTCCAACAACATTTGTATGATTCCAATAATCTTTTTTATCATCAGACTGACGCATATAATAGAGATCAGCATTCAAGTTTTCGTTAATCTTAAAAGTAACGCCGTGAAAAAAGCGTTTACGATTTAGCGAACTTGTTCCAGAATCATAAAAAAATTCATATGCCGTATAGGGTCTGATTTCAAATTTTGTAAGTTTCCAAGGTGATTTCATCTTAAAACAATTGCGATAGCGCCATGTGTTTTTCTTATTTGGCATACCACGATATTCATATCGAGATCTATCGCTAAAATCAAAATCTCCAATCTTCCACTTAAGCGTCGCATCAACATGTGGGCGATTTTCTGGTTTCCAATTATGATTAATTCTTTGAAAGATTTGACGATAATTCACGCTGACATCAATCCAATCTGCAAAACCAGAATATGTTAATCCTAAATCCGAATGCTGATAATACATATGTCCTGCATTATCTCCGGTATAAAACTCTTCTTCTAAAGAAAGCTTCCAGTCATCAGCAAACTTCCAATTAGCCTTTACAGTGTTCCAAACTTGAAAATCTTCATCATCAAAAGCAAGCGCATTTGTCGTTAATGCAGATAAAAATAACAACATTAAAAATAACCTTTTCATCTTTGCTCCTATTTTTATTTAATTATACTTATAAGTGGTTTTGAAAGAAAAAATCCTACAAAAACAAAACCGATACACAATACGTTATTAGCTAAAATATTAAGAAGAGCAAGCTTTATATGCCCATCTCGCATCAGGTAAAATGTCTCGAGGCTAAATGTAGAAAATGTCGTTAGCGCACCCAATACACCAACAAAAATAAAAAGACGAATATTCGGCGAAACTGAAAACGATTCAAAAATTCCCCAAAGCAATCCTGCCAAAAAAGAACCTAAAACGTTAACCGTGAGTGTCTCCCAAAAGAAAACACCTTGAGTAAATTTTTCAACAAAACCAAAGATAAGATAGCGCATAGTAGCGCCTATTGCACCACCTGCAGCAATAAAAATAATTTTCTGCATAATTTTATTCTCTTTTTAAATAGTATACTATTATTTTATAATTTTAAATAAAAAATTTGCAATAAGTCCTGCTATTGGAGGAACCATACAGATACTTAAGAATCGAACAATTGCAAACTTCCATCCCAAAATCCCTATTTCCAAAGGAAGACGACTCACGCCCCAGAGAGCCCAACCTGAGACAAATGCAACCATTGTTCCAACGCTTGCGCCTGAACGCATCAAGCCAGCAGCAATAGGAAAACTAACATAAGGTCCACCTGGCGTAAGCGCTCCTGCCAAAGACCCAATAAAGATGCCTCTAAGACCCGACTCTTGTCCTACCCATTTTGCAATGAGTTCTTTTGGAATAATAACCTGAACCATTGCCGCTGTAAGAAAAGCAAGCAAAACAATCGGTAAAATTTCGATTGTCATAGAAAAAGCAGACTTCAGACCTTCCATATGCTGATTTTTCTAATATGCCACAATCGACACACCAAGAGCAACCACGCCAAGGATAATTGTAGGAATAAACATCTCTGAAGTTCTCCTTTTCGAATTCAATTTTGTCATTTTTCCACTACATAACATTAATAATAAAACTTCCCCAAATTGTTAAAATAACATTTCCAAATGCATAGCATACAGTATATCCAATGGCTGGTGCATCGCTACCAGATTCTTCCTTTAAAGCATTAAGTGCCGCAGTAATTGTTCCAGCACCTGTCATAGCTCCAAAAAGAAGAACAGGATTAAGCTTTAAAACTACTCTTCCAAAAATAATTCCTAAGATATGTGTCGTCATGACTAAAATTACACCAGCGATAAGAAGTGACCCTCCACTTTGCTGAAGAGCGTGTATAGCCTTTGGCCCTGCAATAAGACCAACACAAGCAATAAAAAGATTTAAACCCAAATCAGTAAAAATCCATTGTGCACCATTTGGAATCTGCCCAAACGTTGGATGAAAAGATCTCAACCATCCAAATATCAACCCTGATACAAGTACGCCACCTCCAACGCCAAGAGTGACTGGGATTCCACCTATTTTTACAGCTGCAAGTCCAAGCAACGTTCCTAATACACATCCTGCGGCAACCATAACAAGGTCTGTTTTTATAGTTGATTTTTCAGGATACCCTAGATATTTAACAAACTTATCGACATCGTTTTTAGTTCCTGCGATACGCAAAATATCGCAACTCTGAATAATTGTATTTTTTGTTAACGGCAATTTATGCCCCTGACGTGAAAGACTTCTTAAGAAACATCCGCGTCCATGTTCTTTGCTGATATCACCAAGAGTTTTGCCTAAAACTTCCTTACTGAGAACACAAACTTCTAAAATCTCACCAATGATATCAACAACATCCTTATCATCAACCTCTGGACCTACCAGCTGATCAGAATTAAGAAATTGGCTGCGATCCCCTAGCAGAGCAACAATATCTCCCGACTGAATAATAGTCTCAAGATCAGGTAAAATAACTTCATCGTTGCGCTCTATACGCTTAACAACAACAGGCATGGAAAATGTTTTCTGAAATTCATCAACGGTTTTGCCAGCAATATTAGAATTCTCAACTTTATGAGCTCGCAAACTTAACTGCTTGTACCAATTAAAAAGCTCAGGATCATCTTCACCCTCCTCACCTGACATCTCTTTTTCAAGCTTTCGACTCTCTTCCTTTAAATCAATTCTCAAAAACTTTGGAATTAATTTATAAAAAACAACTAAGCCCGCCGTTCCAAAGATATATGTAATAGCGTACGCAATCGCAACATTACTTTCAAGCGTTGTTTTTTCAGCTCCTGTTATAGCAAGATGCTTAATTGCTCCTTCTGCTGTACCAATAACAGCTGACTGCGTAAGTGATCCACCAAGCAATCCTGCAGTCGTTCCTTTGTCAAATCCAAAAAACTTACCTAAAACAATAGCAAGACCAAGCCCGACAAATCCAACAAAAAGAGACAGCCATAAATATTTAATACCATCTTTTTTCATTCCACTAAAAAATTGAGGGCCAACTTTATATCCAATAGTAAAAATAAACAAAGCAAAAGCTACGGTTTTCAATAATGACGGAACTGGGATATTCATCTGACCAACAACCAAAGCCGCAATCAGAACACCCGCAGTAGAACCTAAATTGAATCCGAAAATCTTAATTTTTCCTATATAATAACCAATAGCCACTGATAGGAATACAGCAAACTGTGGATAATTCTGAAAAAGCCCAACAATACTATCTATCATAAACTTCTCCTTTTATTTCAACTCTTCAAAGATTTCCAATATTGATAATATTCCTCTAAAAGATCGCTTATTCCTTTTCCAATCTTCTCATAAGCTTGATCATCCAAATTTGCCAATGACACACGAACAGACATATTCGGAGCATCAAATCCACCACCATCCATCAAAACAATAGATTTCTCCTCAGCCAAACGTACAACAAAATCAATTGGTTCAAACGTCGTCAAAAGATAGTTTGAAAATTCTTTGCTATAACGCGTTAAAGCCAATTTTGGAATATCAATTGTTGTGTAATAATGTGTGTCACATTGGTTTTCTGGATGAGGTACACCCAATGCAACATAAAGAGCTTTAAATCGCTTAATCACAATATCTTGTGTTTGCTTCTTATACTCTCCCTTTACATCAATAAGACAATACAACGAAAAGAAAACCATAAGCACTTGCTGCGGAGTTGAAAGTCCAGCTGTATGATGCAATGCAACTGAACGACTATCGGCAACCATGCGATCAATCAATTTCATTTTATTAGGATCAAGGATAGTCGTACTATAACGCTTATACAACTGATCACGATCATCTTGTGGAAGATCTGCAATTTTTTTATCAAAAACGTTTTCTTCATGCATGCCAACAACACCCAAACGCCATCCCGTTGCACCAAAATATTTTGAATACGAATAAACTAAAATTGTATTATAAGGGGCTACCGCTGCTAAAGATCTAAAACCATTTACAAATGTTCCATAAACATCATCCGTCAAAAGAATTAGATCTTTTCGCCTTGTCTTAACAAGTTCTGCGATCTTATCCAACGTTTTCGTTTGTAAGCTAATTGAAGTTGGGTTAGAAGGATTAACAAGAAAAAATGCTTTCACGCTTGGATCAGCAAGCTTTTCTATTTCTTCATCAGGATATTGCCAATTCAAATTCTCATCTTGTTCAATTTTAAGTTCAACAAATTCATAATCATTCAAATGCGGAATTTCGATATAAGGAGTGAAGATTGGTGTCCCCAGTGCAATTTTGTCACCTTTATGAAGAAGCTTGTTTTCCATAAGACTTGTAAAAATATAATCCATTGCAGCTGTTCCACCTTCTGTTGGAAATAAATCAAATTTACCTTTTGGTGGGTTATTATTACACATTTCTTGCTCAAGATATTTGTGTACAATTTTTTCGCTACACTCGAGCATTCTATCCGGCGTAGGATAATGATCGCCTAAAATAGCATCTACAAGCTCACAGACAAATTCATCAGCGTCGATCTTAAGCTTATCACAAACATAAGAAAAAGCTTTGCCTAAGAAACCAACCCCTTCAACATTTTTATTCTTTTTTAGAAATTTATGAAATCTTTTAGCAATACCATTTTTATCAGGAGTACTTCCAAGTTCGGGACAATGAGGGTTTCTCTGAGATTCGCTAAGAGCAAAAAGTCCAAATTGAAAAAATCCATGTCGTGGCGTCGTAGCCACCCAATTTGGATTTCCACGTCCTGCATTCAACATCATGCGCTCATGATGTGTTTGCGCCATTTGAATCAATTTATTTTTAAGCTCAAATGGGCTTAGCTGCTCATACTTCTTTTCTTCAGAAATTTTCATACCAACCTCCTGTTACTTTAGAATATAAGTGAAATTATAACCCTAGGATGAAACAACCTTAAGATTTATATCGAAGCTATTTAAATCATAAAAAAAATTATTTAAAGAACTATCCTGCCATAAGTGCAGAATTTTGGCCAACAAGCATCGGACCTAACACAACCTGCATTATCAACGTAACAAGAAAAAGAGCTAAAGAAATCCAAAGAAAAACACTATCAGAAACTTCAGGCTTTAAATCCGTAACCATAGTCTTTGCATAGGAATCTCCGATCCTCTTTCCTTCCCCTGCATCCCTTAACATTACGAAATACTCAATGATCGGAAAAACAGGAAGAACCATAAGAATGTTTCGACTAATTGTCTTAACGATATTAGCTGGCAAGCCATTTCGATCAATAACCTGAATACCTACTAAAGTTTTTCCGAGACTTTTCCCGCCCGCATAATCCTTTAATAAAATAATTGCAACCCAAACAAACCAAGTAATGTCTCGACCAATCGACAGCGAAATAATAACGCCACAAGTTTGAGCAATTATAGAATCAATAAAAAAAGCACATACTCTTTTATTTGGTCCCGGTTTTACAAAACTCATAAAAACTCCTCTCATTAATGTTTATAAATTATTGATATCGACTTTTTAAGAGTTCATAAAACTTCTTAAATTCTTTGATATTTTTAATAATCAATTCTGGCTTGCTACTACCAGTTGTATTGATTGTAATATTTCCATTGCCAAACATTTTATTTAACGGACCTTGTGAGAAATTAATAAAATCTATCTTGCTATTCGTGATAGAATCCTGCCTTTTAAAAACAATTCCAGATCTCTCATATACACGATAAGACTGAATATTGTACGATGTTGCCTTAATAAGCACAGCAGGAATTCCAATTACAAGAGAACTGAAAATAAAAATACCTCCCGCAATAAAAGCTGAGGGAATGCTGTACGGCAAGATATGAGCTCCAAGAAATATTGCAACATCAATAATCGCAACAAAAGGAACTAAGAAGAATAGTGAATTAATCAAAGCGGGCTTAGCACAAAGTTCTGGCTCCATTGACGTATCTTTAATTTTAGATTGAATTTCCTTAATTTCAACCAATGTCGGCCTTTTATGAAAGACCATATCGATCAATTCATCTAAAATATGAATATCATCTACAAAACAAATCTTAAACGAATTGCTGGTTCGATGTGCTCCCTGTTGAGTTTGCACAATAGTCTCCCCTCCCACATTAAACTTAATATTTCCTGTATTCAAGAACGGAAACTTAACGGTCGAGATATCCTTAATATCATTATAAGAAGAATAGTAATCAGTTACAAAAAATATTCCTTTTCTAAAATGAATATAATCCTCATAAAATATAATTTCTGAATTATTGTAATAAAATATACGATAAATAAAAATACATACAAAGATTCCCCCAAAAGCAAATAACGGCATCAACTGATGCCCTGATGGTAGAAATAAAACAGACGATAACAAAAGAATAAAGGCAGTTATAAATCCATACAAATTACCGCTGATCATAGAAAAAAGATCATATGTTGATTTTAACTCATAAAGCGCATCTTGTTTGCGTATCCCTTTTTTAGCTAAGATCTTTTCAACCAGGCCTTCTTCATTTGAAATATTTGAAAGGCAAATGTTTTCTCCCGAGCCAATAGACCAAAACAAAATACTAATTGAATTGCACCATTTATCAAAAAAGCTTTTTTTAACAATCACGCTTGTCACCTTATCAAACGAAAATTCTTTAGCTTTCTTATGCAAAAAATCATAGACATGTTCAACGGTATCCGATTTTATTCGAAACGTGTTTGCAGAAATTGCGATACTAACCATAATCACAGCAATAATTCCAACAGGAAAGAAAATAATCAGAATCGGCGAAAAAATCACCAGCGGCATCCAAACTCTTTTTTTACTCATCTTAAATTCATCTATGTATTCACGATCTCCATCAAGAGAGCGCGCAACTGGTCGACTAGCCGAAGATGCTTCAGCATTTAAATTCTGCGCTTGTTCTTTTTTTTGAATTTGCGATGTTTTATGAGAACTGACAAGTTTATCAATATTTTTCGATAACGCTTCCCCTTCTTCCATATTCTTAAACAAAATTTCCTGCCCACTCCCCTGGCAACTAATCTTCACATCAAAAAGTCCAAATATGCGGCTAGGGATTGATTGTGTCACAGAAGAATCAGAAAGATTTTCAATAGGAATAAACGAATAATTCTTATTTAGAAACCCTTCACTATAAGCAATCGTATCTTCATAAAGATAATACATGCGTTTTTTTAAATCTAAGAAAGTAAAACCGCAAAATACAAACGCGAGAAGCAAAAAGACTCCGACTCCTCCAAAAACAAAAACCCCATGATTTGCAATTAAATCATGAATATTAATCTTGTCATCTTCAAGAATTGCTGCTCCAGCATAAACAAGGCCAAAAATAACTCCAGAAAAAATACCAAAAACTTCAAAAAATACAGCCAAAGAATTAGGAGCTGCTTCTTGAACAAGTTTTTCCTGAGTTAATTTAAACCCATTGTTTTTCATTAATTCCGTGACCTGAGTATAAACTTCTTCAACCGAACCAATCGCCTGCAAACAAATTTCTGAAGCAGCAGAACCAGCCGATTCAATCCTGATGTTTCCTGTTTGAAATAATTTAGATTCAAGAAAAGGAATCATCATCGTTACATGAGTTATATTCTGTACGCTTAATTCTCTTTCAAAATCATTAAAGATTCCTCCACCTTTTTGAATTAAACGATCATCATAAAAGAAATACTTTTCTTTTTTGAATTGTACAAATCGAGGAACATAGCTAAAGATTGATATTACAGACATGATCATCCATAAATAGTTCCAAGAAACAACAGGGCCAGGTTGACTTGCTTTTTGTGCAAATATTTGCACGCCAGCAAACAATAAGGAAAGAACAAATAAAGAACTTAAAAATGTGCAAGCAAAAGAATAAAAAACAAAATGACGAACATCTGGTCTTAAAAAGTCAGCTTCTTTTCCTTGATGATTTTCATTTGATTCTGAAAGCAAGATTTTGCAATGATATCCAATGCCAGCTAAAACAATAAGCAAAATAAAAAACATAAACTCCTCCTCATTTAAACACAAGACAATTTTATTTTGAATATATTAATTTTATCAAAATAATGTACTTTTTTTCAATAAAAAGTTAAAAAATCACCTGCACCATTACAAGCAATAGAATAACGATCATTAATTATTAAAAAAGAGTATAAATAAAAGGTGCCACAGAAGAACTTTGAACAAAAACAATTAAAAACCCTAGGCCAAGCAAAATGATAACAATCGGAGTAATCCAATAAATCTTTCGCACCTTTATAAACTCCCAGAATTCTTTAATGATAGATAATTTTGACATAAAACTCTCCGTTAAAATTGTTTTAAATATCTTTCCTCGTCAGAGCTCTCGTCTTCAACAGCAAGCCAATAAGATTCTTTTTCAGGCTCCATCTTTTTATCCAATAAATCTTTTCGAGTTAACTGAAAGAAAATTCCAACTGGGGTAAAGATAAAATAAAAAATGATTCCTAAAGCTACAGTTGAAAAAATGCTTCCTATAAAATGAACCCCTTTCATCCAAATCCTTAAAAAAGACTCCAACAACTTTGGATTTATTTTTGTCAAAACAAAACAGATTCCAGAAGCAACAAGGACTACGATTGGCCAAAAACGGATGGATTGCACAAGCACCCCATCTTTTAGCTGACATACGCTCCAAAACGCACTCACAGCGTAAACAAAAGCAAAAGCCATGTAATATGTAAACCTCATTCGAGGTCGCTCAATATTGCTCAAAACATACAAGATTCCAATTAAAGTAATGACAATAATGAGAAAATGCGGTTTTTCTGGCACAATCTTACAAGCTAATAAATATGCGCTAATAAGAGCCAATCCATAGCCAAAAACTAATAAATTTTTATTTTCAGAATTTTTCATTTTAATCAAGAATTATCGAAATATCTTCTTTTTTATATTGATCCCGATTCAATTGTTTTTCTTTTTCAAATACAAAACAACCCATAACTAAATAATCCATATCTGTACACATAAAGCATCGATATGCATCCCCAGGAGAGCAAACAATTGGCTCCCCTCGAATATTAAATGATGTGTTAATCACAAGAGGGCAACCAGAAATATTTTCAAATTCATGTATGATGTCATGATACAAAGGATTTATATCTTTTGAAACAGATTGAATTCGTGCCGAATAATCAACATGCGTAACAGCAGGAACAGATGATCGTTTTATTTTAAGCTTTTCAATTCCACTTACATCATTATCTATAGATTCCTTGATAATTTTCTCATTTGAAACTTGTGCAACTAAAAGCATATACGGGCTAGGTTTCTTGATATCAAAGAAATCCCCTATCTTCTCTTCAACAATGCTTGGCGCAAACGGCCTAAAAGATTCTCTAAATTTAATCTTTAAATTAATTAAAGATTGCATCTTTTCGCTTCTTGGATCCGCAACAATACTACGAGATCCTAAAGCTCTTGGACCAAATTCCATTCGGCCCTGAAAAAGACCAACAACATTTTGATCATTAATGAGCTCAGCAACAGTTTTAGAAATATCTTCCTTTTTAACTTGAACACACTGCGCATCTGATTCCTTAATAAATTTCTTAATTTCTTCTTCACTAAAATCAGGACCAAGAAGCGTTCCTTTTTGTTGATCACTTTTTTCATCTGAGATTCTTGGTTTCTTCAAATATTGATTCCAAATAAACAATGCAACGCCAAGAGAAGCTCCTGCATCACCAGAAGCAGGCTGTATCCAAATATCAGAAAAAGGACCATGTTTTAGAATCTTTCCATTTCCAACACAATTCAATGCAACGCCCCCAGCTAAACAAAGCTTGTCGCACTTTGTAACCTTGTGCACATGATTAGCCATTTTAAGCATAATTTCTTCAGTCACAACCTGAACAGATTGAGCAATATCCATATAATCTTGTGTTATCTCAGATTCAGGTTTACGCACAGAAATATCAAAAAGTTTTTCAAATCGCCGCGTAACCATCGTGAGACCTGCACAATAATTAAAATATTTCATATTAAGCTTAAACGATCCATCCTCTTTAATATCAATCAATTCTTTTTTTATGATTTCAACATATCGAGGCCTTCCATACGGCGCTAAGCCCATCAACTTATATTCACCCGAATTAACTTTAAACCCTACAAAATATGTAAACGCAGAATAAAAAAGACCTAATGAATGTGGGAAACGAATTTCTCCTAACATTTTAATCTTATTGCCATCTCCAACACCAAAACTTGAAGTTGTCCACTCTCCAACACCATCCATAGTTAAGATTGCTGCTTTCTTAAATGGTGATGGGAAAAAAGCCGAAGCTCCATGCGACTGATGATGTTGAGCAAAAACAATATCCCCACTATAACCTAGCTCTTTCTTGATTAAATCTTTCGTAAACAGCTTCTTGTTAAGCCATAAAGGTAACGCTTTAAGAAAAGAAAATATGCCAAATGGCGCATAAGAAAGATATGTAAAAAGGATTCGCTCAAATTTCAAGAAAGGTTTTTCATAAAAACCAACAAAAGATAAATCTTTAACAGTGATACCTGCTTGATTCAAGCAAAAGGAAATAGCGTTTTTAGGGAAGGATGGGTCGTGCTTTTTTCTTGTAAATCGTTCTTCTTGGGCGGCGGCAAAAATCTCTCCGTCTTTAACCAAAGCCGCTGCGCTGTCATGATAAAAAGCTGATATGCCAAGAATATAGATTGGTTTTGTCATGTAATTAGTTTAAAGAATTCTTCTCTTTTATTAAGCGATAAAGTATGCCTGCCGTCAACTTATGTATGCGAACACTTGGATGAGCATCATTACAATTAACGATTCGATCCATTAAGTCAATATCTGATACAGAATCACACATATTAACAACTTCAGCTCCTGCGCCTCTCAAGGCTTCTGAAATAAAAGTTGTCGGAGGACACGTTCGATTCAAATCATTTAAATAAGGAAACATAACAAAAACAATAGGTATTTGCTTTTCTTTACATAAGCGTACAACGCCTAGCAAGTCAATAAGGTGATTCTTAAATTCTCTTTCTTTTTTAAAATAATTATCTAGATAATACTCAACAGAATCTTGGTTGTATTCCTTAGGAAAAAGCCAATACACAAAATTTAAAAAAAATGAATTTTCAACAAAATATTTTACTGTTGAAAATTCCTTCGGATAAGGATCGATTTCTCCATCTGGAGTTGGATATCCTGCACTTAAAATATCATTAAAATAATATTGCCAAACAATAAGATCTGGCTTTTTCATTTTAGATACATTAAGAAACTGATCCAGAACATATAACTCATTTTTTGTTCCATATCCACAAACCCCCATATTGATAACTCGATAATCACTTCCCAACTCTTTTTCCAAAAGATCAGAATATCTATTCTTAATATTTTTAATACCCCATCCGGCCGTAAAAGAATCTCCTATCACGTATACTTTTTTCTTTCGTTTTAAATCTCCAATCGGTCTGCCTCTAAAATCATATTCATTCTTAGAACTATTATAATAACTGCTCCAAGAAATATTCGATAATGCGATATTCCCACCAGAATGAGTTTTAGGATAAAAAATAAAAAAAGCTTCTAAAAAAATAAAAAATACAAGAATAGAATATACGCCTGAAGAGATGCCCTTTGCAAGCTCAGATAAATTTTCATTCTTTATGCAAGAAAAATAAAATAAAGCGCCTAGGCTTAAGAAACTTAAAAAAAGAACTACCAAGTGTAAAATTAAAGGAAAATTAAATCCAATACGCGACACACTAAAGAGTCGAGTTGATTCAAATATTCCAACAAATAAAAACAGTGAAACGATTGATAAAAAGATAATCTTTTTTGAATATTTCATATCATAAATCCTAAAAATTAGATTGCTTGATTCTCTCGTAAAGTTTTGAAGCTATTAGCCGATGCAAATAAATGCTTGGATGATTATCATTGCAATGAACCTCGAGCTTCTCTTTGGGAATTCCTTGTATAAATTCACACGTATTTATAAACTCGGTATCAAAATTAGAAAAAATTTGCCCTACCGAAGATACAATCGGGCATGTTTTGTCAACACTATTTAAAAATGGGAATCCAACGACGATAAGGGGAATTTCTTTTTCCTTACAAAGTTGCACGAATCCAACGAGATAATGTAAATGCTTTTCGATCCAAAAGTTTTCTTGCCAATGCGAGCTTATCAAATAATCAGTATAGTCATCATTGAACGAACGCGGAGATGACCAATAAATATAATTAAATAAGAAAGAATTCATTACAAAATATTTACTAATAATATTTGGGATTGGATAAGTCTCCAAATTTGACTCGACAGATGGATCAATAATATCATTAACAAGATATTGCAAAATAATAAGCTCAGGCTTTTCCATGGGATAAACATCAATAAATTCGTGTAATACATACAATTTTTCTTTAATACTAAAACCTGGCACACCCATGTTAATTACACGATAATCGCCTCCTAATTTTTCTTCTAAAATCTCCGGATACCGATCATCTGCATCATTTATCCCCCACCCGCACGTATATGAATCACCAATAACATAAATCTTCTTTTTTCCAGTCAGATCTCCAATTGGGCTTCCTCTAAAATTATATTCATTTTTTGGATATCCATAATATTTAGACCAAGAAACATTTGAAAGAGCTGTATTGCCAGTAGAGTGCGATTTTGGATAAAAAGTAAAAAAGCCTTCCAAGAGATAAAAGATCATTAAAAAACTATATACTGCAATAATGCAATACTTAACAATTTTGTTTATATTTAAAATTTTTCTAGAATATAAAAAATAAAAAATAGAATTAAGAACCACAACGTTAGCCAATAGTACACAAGATCGCAAAATAAATGAAAAATTAAGATCAATAATTTCTAATGAAAAAATTTTTTGTGATTCAAAAATAGAAAAAAACAGCAGAATTTGAAGGATACCCGAGAGAATAAAAAATCGTTTAAATTTAATCATAACACCTATCTTTAATAATAATAAGAATATTTATATCATGACTAAGATAAAAAGTAAAGTTTTGTACGAAATTAGTTTAACTGCTTGATTATTAACAACTTAAGGTAAAAAGCGAATATGTACATTTGAAATCTAGATTCCAATATCCTCATTCCATAAATTAGGATTTTTTTCAATAAATTCCTTCATCAAAAAAATACACGTTTCATCTTGATAAACCTCTAACTCCACGCCACTATTTCTTAATATTTCCTCATCTCCCATAAATGTCTGATTTTCCCCAATAACAACTTTTGGAATTTCATACAACCTTATTGCTCCAGCGCACATGGGACAAGGAGACAATGTTGTATAAAGAACACATTGCCGATAAACGCTTGCCTTTTGCCGTCCAGCATTTTCAAGAGCATTCATTTCGCCATGAAAAACAACGCTTCCTTTTTGAACTCGACAATTATGTCCTCTTCCAATAATCTGATTTTTATAAACAATAACAGAGCCGATTGGAATGCCTCCCTCTTGCATTCCTTTCTTCGCCTCATCAATAGCAGCCTGCATAAAAAGATTTATTGCATCTTTATTCATTTTCACGCCTTTTTTGAAGTTTTAGGAACTCGCCTTCAAACGAGTTACGATACTGCCTTCCTAAATATTTTAAATTTTACAGCTCATATCTTCACCACAACACATCGGTGATTTAATCTTACCATGACCATTTGGACATTTTGATACTTGCACAACTGTTCCATCATCAAGAGTTACACTATCATCAACTAGCGGTGCATCACATTTTGCACAAGTCGCATTTACACCCATTCCACATTTTGAACATTCATAAGTAGCCATTGAAAGCTCCTCTCTTTAAGGTTTAAATAATAAATTTCTATTCGAAACATTCTACCCTAAACAAAAAGCCGTTGCAAGGATTCACCTTACAACGACTTGCAAACTAACTCCCCCAAGTGAACGAGTTTTGCAACTTTTTGAAAAAGTTTAGAACTTGGTTGTATTCAAATGAGGCAAAAGAATTACAACAATTCAAGCCCTACCTTCCCCAAGAAGGGTCAAAATCAGAACTATGGTCTTTTTTTACTTAAACACTTTCGATGCTGCGTTCATAGAAGACGAACGAAAAGTAATTTTCTTAATTGGCATCTTGTCTTTAAGAAGCTCGTATAAAAGTTCGCACCAATTTTCACAAGTAGTAACTTTTTTGGACACAACTATTCTGTATTCAGGGTATGACCAAGCAAGCGGGTGGTCTATCTTTTTAAGAGGAACACAATGCTCAGGGTCGTTATTAATGCCTGCCTTTTTATATACATCAAGCATCGGCTCAAGAAGCGGGTCTCCTTCTTGTAATATTGTTGCGTGATGGAAATGGTCACAAACTTCCCATGCTTTTTTGAATCCCTCTTTACAGGCGTGTGCATATCCAGTTACCGGGTCTACGGTATCTTCAAGTTCAATCGTTACAAGACCTGAGTGCCCGTGAAGGTGCTTTGCTTCGCAAGGCCAGTTCATAAACCTATGCGCGTACTGGAAGTCAAGCTTTACGATTGATGTGTACTTGTCGTTTGACATGATAATTCTCCTTTTGGTTTAGTTACGTTTTTCATTATTGTGCCCTGCATAAATCGCTATAAAACATTTTGCGTTAAACCACCTCCTTTAATTTGTGTTAACTTAATAAATCGTAATCATTACTACTCAATAGGCAAAAAATATTATTTACTCTTACACTTTGAACAAATACCCATCAACACAACTCTCTTATTAATAACTTTAAATTTGCTAGAAATATTTTTAGGCAACTTGATGGCATCATAGCTTTTATTGTAAAAATCTATTATAACGCCACATTTGATACATTTAAGATGATGATGAGGTTTGTTGTTTGGGTCATATTTTTTCCCTTGCCCCGAACATGAAACGGTATCAATCACGCCACTCCCTGCAAAGCTTATCAGCGTACGATTCACGGTATCAAGCGATATGTTAGGAAGATCGACCCTTACTCTCTGATAAACTGCATCCGCTGTAGGATGCGTTTTATCTAACATGAGCGTTTTGTATACCGCCACTCTTTGCGGAGTAACTCTTAATCGATGTTTTTTGCACTGCTTATAGAAATCTTCCATACACACTCCTTTTGTATGATTACTACTATATAGGAGTCACTCCTAGTTGTAAAGAAGAGAATTTCACTTTGTTATTATAAGCAAAAAGCCGTTGTAAGCATTTAACTCAAAACGACTTAAAACAATTTAACTCCCCTAAGAGGAAGATTTTTGAAACTTTTTAGAAAGACTTAAAAAGCATTGCTTATCAAACAAAGCTACTAACTTATGCAAAGAATAACATTATTATCTTAAAAAGTAACGACTCTTTCGCTTTCTCTTACTATGTCATGCATATCTTTCATTGTAGAAATCGGGCACATATCCGAACTTTTCTGTTCCCTCGACTTAATACAACTACCGCAAGCGTAAATTGTGCCATTTGCTTGCATAAGCTTTTCAGCCTGTTCAATAGTATTAAATTTCTCGTTACTAATTTTCTGATATTCAACACCCTTACCCATAAAAAACACTTTAACTTCGTCACCCTGCCCAAGAGCAAAATTTCCATACCGTAAAGCGTTCCAACAAGTTTCTGCATCATTACTTGAAATAACAATTCCTATTTTCATATTTACTCCTTTTAAAAATAAAACCCACTGCAACACATTGTATCACGGTGGGTTAGTACATCAAACTCCACCAATTGGACAAATTTTGAAACTTTGTGAAGAAACTTAAAACATCTTCTATGCCTAAAAAAAGACAACAAGATGCTTTAACATATTTATTTTAATTTAAGCGGCTTTAAACACATAAACCAATCAAGGCACTTAATGCCTTCTTTCTCGGCTCCATCAACTCTTTCCTTTGCTGTTCCACAACTTCCAGGAGGAGGAACTATAACATCATCCCCAGGCTGCCAATCTGCTGGAGTAGCAATATTATGTTTGTCTCCCGCCTGCATAGATATAAGCAACCGTTTTATTTCTTGGAAATTTCTTCCTGAAGATGATGGATAATACATCAAAGCCCTAACTTTCTGATTAGGGTCTATAAAAAATACAGCTCTGACTGCACTCGAATCACTAGCTGAGGGTTGAACCATGCCAAATTTTTTGGCCACATCCATTGTCAGATCTGCTATAACAGGAAAATTTACCTCCACATCCTTCATTCCTTTCCAATCAATCTTTTCTTTAATCGTCCTCAACCACGCTATATGACTATAGTGACTATCAATTGAAAGTCCAATTAACTTACAATTCATTGATTCAAACTCTTTCTCCATCGTCGCAAATGTCATAAATTCAGTCGTACAGACAGGAGTAAAATCAGCTGGATGGCTGAATAAAATCACCCATTTATTTTTATAATCTTCAGGAAACTTAATTTTGCCTTGTGTTGTATTGGCCTCAAAAGCAGGTGCTATTTCACCAATAACAGGCATATGAACTCTTTCGCAAACATTTTCTTCCATAACTTACTCCTTTATTTTTATTATTTTTTATTAATTTCTTCTTCGACTTCCTTAGCTCCTTTATCATAAAACTTTTGTTCATCAGGAGCCAATTCTTTCAATAATCTAAGAAATTCTCCTGCGTGAACTTTTTCTTCATCAGCAATATCCTTAAGAACATCTTGAGCTAATTTATTATCTGTCGATTCAGCAAGCTGCACATAAAGTTGAACCGCTTCATATTCTGCTGCGATCATAAAACGAATCGCTCGAACAAGTTCTTCTTGGCTTAACTTCTTGTCTTTTGCTACTCCTGAAAAAGGTGTTCCAAATTCTGGCATAAAGCCCTCCTTTCTTATTCTTTTTTACAACATCTATCGCAAATGACCTCTATCACAACTTTCTTCCCAAGCACTTTGTATTTCTTTAAGATTGAACTTGGTATCTTCAAATCATCATACTCATTGTTCTTAAAATCAATTATTCTATTACATCTTGCACAGCATAAATGATGATGATTTTCTGTTACAGTATCGAACCTTTTTTGTCTTCCGCAATTCTCAGTAATTCTTATCATTCCAATTCTCGAAAAAGATAGCAAAGTTCTGTTTACAGTATCAAAAGATATATTAGAATGATTTTTTCTTATTCTTCTATAAATATCATCAGCAGATGGATGGCTATAATTATCAACCAATTCCAAATATATAGCAGTTCGCTGAGGAGTAATCCTTAACTTATTCTCTTTGCACTTTTGATTAAAGAATTCTAAAACTTTTTCTATCTTTTTCATAACTACTCTTATATAGGAATTACTACTATCTGTCAAGGGAAGAATTTTGATTAATTCTTATAAATAAAAAGTCGTTGCAAGGATTCACCTTGCAACGAATTATAAATTGGCTCCCCTGAGAATGCACAAGTCTTAACTATATCTAACCATCAGGCACACTTTGCTATAATAGGAAAAGGCTAAATTGTCCACTATTTTCAACCCAAAATATCAATAAACTCTTAATTCACATGGAGAAAATCGCTATTACCATTAGCAATATAAATTCCCGTTCTTGCTGTCTCAATAACTTTCTGCAAAATATTTTCTGATTAAACATAATCACTGAAAGTCCCATCTTTTTTTGCTTTTTATCGTATGTACTTAATTGTCTCCTAGCTCAAATTAAATTGATATTCCTTCATTTCTTTTCCTTCTTAGAAAAAACAAAGTCTGTGTGCAAAAAATAGAATTAAATCTTTAAAAATTTCCTAAAATGAAATCCATATATTGCTAATGTTATTACAACAGGGAATGACCTTGGTTTTTTGAATAATGTCCAAAGAATAAGTTTCCAATAATGTTTTCGCCCCTTCTCCCTTACACCCAAAATTAATATAGACCGAAAAAATACACCAATATGGCTCATTTTAAATTTACAAGAACTATTCTTAAGTTTGTGCTCTTTTAAAAACGTAAACACTCTTTCGTAATAAGGTTTTATTGAATAAATACCTTGCAACACAGCTTTATATCCTTCCACGAGCTTTACAGGATCCATCTTAGGAACAAAATTCAGTGAGTAGTCTGTATTGTTGCCCGAGACATCTCTAAGAATTCTTTTTTCCTGTTTCAATCTGTTGTACAACTTTGTGTTTTTAGGAGCATTCAGCAACCCTACCATTGCAGTCACAATCCCACTTTTCTGAATAAATTCTATTTGTTTTTGAAAAATGGACGGAGAATCATTATCAAAGCCAAGGATAAAACCCCCCGTGACCTGAAGGCCCGACTTTTGAATTTTTTTAACACATTCTACTAAGTTTCTATTTTTATTTTGAAACTTACCGCACTCAGCTAAACTGTCTTCTTCTGGCGTCTCAATACCTACAAAGACTGCATTAAATCCTGCAGCAACCATCATCTCTATCAATTCATCATCATCAGCTAAGTTTATTGATGCTTCGGTTGAAAAGACAAAAGGATTCTTTCTTTTTTTCATCCATTCAATTATAGCCGGCAATATTTCATTTTTCAACTTTGACTTATTACCAATAAAGTTATCATCAACAAAAAAAACCTGATCTTTCCAACCATGTAAATATAAACTTTCAAGTTCATTGATTACTTGTTCTTTAGTTTTTGTCCGTACTTTCTTTCCAAACAAATTTGTTATATCACAAAAATCACAATCAAAAGGACATCCTCTTGAATACTGAATGTTCATATTTGCATACTCATCCATATTCAGCAAAGACCACAAGGGAACAGGTGTCTTGCTTAAATCCGGTAAAATGTCTGAAGAATAGACCTTTCTGGGAATGCCTTGTTTAAGATCCTCTAAAAACATGGGAATGGTTATTTCTCCTTCATTTAAGACATAATGATCCACACCTTGGAAGCTCACATAGTCAGTTGTAAACAATGGACCTCCAGCAACAATCTTAACCCCTTTTTCTTTCCCCCTTTTTATTATTTCTCTTACTGATTCTCTATGAATTGCCATTGCACTAACAAATAAATAATCTGCCCATTCCAGTTCTGAGTCTTTAAGAGGGGCTATGTTCATATCCACCAACCGTTTTTCCCATTGCGTTGGAAGTATTGCCGCAACTGTGAGTAAACCCACAGGAGGATGAGCAGCTTTTTTTGAAATAAATTTCAGGGCATGTTTAAAGCTCCAAAAAGTATCTGGGCAATTCGGATAAACCATTAATACTTTCATTCTAAAACTCCTATCATATATTTCTTTACAAAACATCGCTTTTTAGTATTTTATATTCGAATGGTTTACTTGTTCAAACTATCTAATTAAAGAATTTCATCTTTCCCTTAAACCATTCTCCATCTCTCTTAAAGAATCCTTTAATATTTCAACTTTTTTACTCCCCGCTTTTCACAATACCTTCAACTTCTTTATTTAAAACCTCATCATATAACTCAAAACGTTTACAAATTCTTGCTATTATCTACCAATGTCTTCTCTTAGTAAAACTTACAAATACTTATTTGTTCTTGTTTACTGCTATTTTATGGTGTTTATGGTTATTTTGTTAGCACAGTGTTAAAGCGAAGTGTTTATAATAAAAAATCTCACACAATCAATTACTTTTTGAAAGTACTTATCGTACCCATAATCCTCGAATCCCTCTTTTTGCATCTAGGGCACACTACAACAAGCTTCATAAAAAGCACCTCTTCGCACTTAATGCATTTCTTAAGACATTCTTTTTGCATACCATAACAAGATCCATCAGCAAAACATGTTGTTTCTACACAATCACGTAATTCTCCGCACTGACAACACCAGTACTCTTCAACAAAAGACACCTCATTGTCGCTTGACCGAAAATACTCTCCGCATTCCATACATCTATAGATTACTTGTTCGCTCATGATAATTATTCCTAAATGTTTGGGTTATCATTTTGATTTCAAAAAAATCTTAAGAGCTTGTTCTTCACTTTTACAAATCTTCACAACTAAAGCTACTTTAAATATTTCAATATAATTTTTCAAAAAAGCTGTCACATTGATAACCACCAGTTTCTTTTTTACTACTTTAAGCTGAGAAAAAATCCTAACAAGAGAAGCAATCGTAGAACTATCAACATGAGCAACATCTTTAAAATCAATAATAAAATGCTTCTTGGATATATTTTTGTCATGTTGAGTTCCTTCAGGAAAATTCGGGATGATAGACACGTCAATGTCTCCCTGTAGCCTAAAAATAACATAGTCATCTTCGAGAACAAGCTCTTTTATCCACGGTAACTCTCCATCATTGTATTTCTTAATTACATCAAATTTAATCATTCCTCTTCTCTCTTTCTTTTCGTACAACCAAACCTTTAAGGCGATAAATATACCAAAAAGCAACCGGTGTAAAAATAAATGTATACAAAATAGATGCTAACATTCCGCCAACAATAACCGTCCCCATAGAAGTCTTTAATGGAACTAGCGCCCACAATTGCGGCAATATCCCTAACACGATCGCAATCGAACTCATTAAAATAGCTTGAAACTTCTCAGATGCCCCTAGCCATAGAGCTTCAATAATCGGAATGCCTTCTTTCATTTTTGCAATTGTATGTTCAAGTAAGAGAATAGCATTGTTAACAGCTAAACCAACAATCATGACGAATCCTAACATAGAAGCAATATTAATGGATTCCATACGAAAAAAGAGCATTAGCAACGCTCCGATAAATGACGTTACTATAGACAATATAATAACAAAAGGATAAATAAAAGAATTCATAATAGCAACTAAAAGCATATAAGTTAAAATAATCGCAATAATAAATGCCTTTTTTATTTCCCTTTGCGATTCCTCTTGATATTCTGAACTACCTACATATTTATACCCATATCCTTCATCAAACTCAATTTTTTCTGCAATTGTTTTATCAAGATAACTCATAACATGCCCTGTTGAAGCTTTCGCAAGATACCCTTCTAAGCGAATAACACGATTTTTTTCTCTATGCCGTATCATAGGAATAGCTTTAGAAACATGCAATCTCCCCAATTTTGTAATAGGAACAAGACCTTTTTTCGAAATAATATCAATCTTTTTTAAATCTTCTAACTCTTGAGTATATCTTTCATCAAGCGAAACGTTAATATCGTATTCTTCCCCGTTTTCTTTATAAATATTAGAGTCATCTCCATAAATAGAGCTTCGCAAAACAATACCAAGTGCAACATTGACAAGATCATAATTCTTAATTTTATCTTGATCTGGAATAAATCTAACTTCATTTCGAGGAGTTTTATAAGATGAAACAACTGACCGAAAGTAACCGCTATCCTCCATAATTTCCTTTAACTCTTTGGACATTGTAATCATTTTTGAATAATCTTTTCCATATAGATTAATTGAAATATCTCCTTCGTCGGATGGACCCCGCCTTTGTCGCCTAAATGTGATCTCTGCATCAGCAATTGTTGCAATATAAGGAGTTAAAGAATTGATAATCTCAATATCGCTTCTTTTTCTATCAGCAGACGGCTTTAAATCTACAGCAATAGAGGCATTTTCTTCACCGTTGTCTCCAATAACAACAAAATAAGACCTCATCTCAGGTATTTCAGACACTTTCATCTCAACATTTTCGACAATTTCTAAAGTTTTTTCAATTGTTGTTCCTTGCGGCAACACTATATTTATTTTAAATTTATCTTCATCAGAAGAAGGATAAAAATTATTACCTATGTAAGGAGTAATAAATATCAAAGATAAAAATGTAAGCCCTACAATTAAAATCAACGTTTTTGGAAATCGAAACATTAAATCAAAGATTTTTTTATACTCACTTTTCAAAAAAACAACAAACCTTGATGTTCCAAATGCTAATATTTTGAATGGATTAAACGACTTCCTCTTTTTCTTTTGAGAATTTGTTGGCTTAAGCATAACAGCACAAAGCATCGGAGTTAAGCTGAATGAAGCTATCAATGAAAAGATTGTTGCAAAAACGACTGTCAAACCAAACGATACCATAAATTGCCCTACCATTCCTGCCATAAAAGAAATAGGGGTAAAAACAACTAGGTTTGTCCCGGCAGATGCAAGAACAGCACCAGAAACTTCTTTAGTCCCCTTGATAGCGGCTTCATCTGGACTTTCTCCTTTATTGATATGAGCAAGTACATTCTCAATAATAACAATAGCATTAGCAATCAAAGTTCCTAAAGAAGTGGCGATCGCTAAAAGGGTCATCGAATTGATTGAAAAACCAGCCATATCCATCAAAAACATTGTTGAAACCAGAGACGCTGGGATTATAATAGTCGAAATAAATGTTAATCTAACCTGTCCTGTAAAAAGATACAGGATAGCAATCGTCAAAAGGATTCCTATTAAGATATTGATATTCGTAGATTTTGTTTCTTTGACAATAAAATCAGTCGTGTCAGATGCAATTTCTATATTCACACCAAGAGGAAGTTCTTTCCTGAAAACATCAAGCTTATCTTTAACGGCTTTTGAGATATTAACAGAATTTCCTCCAGAAACCTTCTCTACGGACAGCCCTACAACATCCTTCCCATTAAATCGTGCGATAGAATCAACTTCTTTAAAACTATCTTTTACGGTTGCGATTTGACTTAGCGGAAAACTAAAACCGTCTCGAGAAGTTAACAACATATTTTGTATTTCTTCAATGCTTTCAAATTCACCCGTAAAACGAACGCTCAAAGAACGGCTTCCTCTTTCGAGAAGACCTCCAGGAATATTTTTATTTCTCACTCCTATTTCTCTAATTACATCAAATATAGAAATGTAATATTTTTTCATAAGCATGGGGTCTAAGACAATGTTTACTTGTCTTTTCTTGCCACCAAAAATCTCGACATTTGCAACGCCCTCAATATTACACAGTTTATCTTTAAATTTCTTATCAGCATATTCATACAATTCCCTGCCATCTAAAGAATTGCTTGAAAGAACAATATCTAAGACAGGCTCGATTAAAGGATCAAATTTTTCAATAACTGGATTTTCAATATTGTCAGGCAATTCATTTATGATAGCCTCTACTTTATCTTTTACTTCAATAGATTTGATATTAGCATCAGCCCCCATCTTAAATTCAACAAAAATTAACAAAAAACTATCATAAGAATAGCTACGTAACCTTTTAATTTGAGAAAGTTCACTTATGGCGTCTTCAATTTTATCTGCAACCAAAGTTTCAACTTCTAACGGAGTTGCCCCCGGATAAACAACAGAAACGGTTACAATAGGAAAATCAATTTCAGGATCTTTATCGATATTCAAATTAAAATACGAAACTATGCCAAGGAGGACAAAAAATAAAACAAACATAACTGTTGTAGCCGGCCTTTTTACAAAAAACTCAATCATGAATTAGCTCCATTTTCTTTATTAATGACCCTAAGCTTATCTCCATCCTTAAGTATCGATTGACCTTCAATTATAACTATATCTCCAGAAAACAATCCTTCTATGATAACCACATCACCAAAAACCCTCTGTCCTATAGCTATTTTCGTTTTGTACGCTTTTCCTTCAACAACTTTCCACACGCTTCTTTTATCTCCCTCAATTTCAATAATATCTTCATCTAGAAATAATACGTCTTTAATTGTTTTTTTGTGAACATGGGCAATCTTTTTCTCTTTTTGACTAAAACTTTTATAATCAAAAATGCTCTCTATTCGAAACAACCCACTGCCTGTATCTCTGCCTCCTGAAACAAATGATATCTTCCCAAATCGCCTTAAATCATTTTCTTGATAATACAAAATTTGGCCTAAAGAAAGTTCACTTTTAATCCCTTTTGTCACATAGCTTTCGAAAAGACCATCTCCCACAGGAAGAATTGTTATCTTGAAAAAAACATCAATATCGCCTTCTACAATTTCACGAACAACAACTGGCTTTCCATTCTTTTTATATTCATTAACTACATTTACAACCTCTTGATTGAGGTTTTGTATAATTTGATACCGCACTTTTAAAATATAGATCACTAAGATAAAAATGCAAACCAAGAATATGCTAGCTCTTAACACATTTTCTTTTTTCATTGCATTGCCTCCATAGTCGATAATTTCTCAATTCTTGCAACAGTGCTATTAATATTAAAAAGGGTAACTTCTTTATTAAGCTTTACTCTTGTCAATAGAAGTTCGGCATCATTAACCTCTGTTAAAGTAACCTTTCCAGCTTTTAATAAATCCTGATGCATTAAAAAGGACTCCTGAGCATATTGTATTGATTCTTCATCTGCTAGCAATGTTTGTTTGTGCTCACGACATTCTTCAATGGCTATAGATAATACCAATCTCAAATCTTCTTGAATTTTCTTATATACTAACTCAGCATTCTTTTTATCAAATTTTGCTTGTTTTAGTTGTTGGTGTTTTTCTCCTCCATTAAAAATTGGGAAACTAATTGCAACGCCGGCAACTCCATAATCATTAAAGTTATCCCGACCAATATGCGCCTGCTTAGATACTCCAACATTTGTCCAAGAAGCATATAGAGAGATCAAAGGTCTAAATTCAGCCTTTTTAATTCTAATAACATGTTCTGTTAAATAAATACTTTCTTGCAATGCTTTTAATATTGGACTATTTTTTTCAAAAGCTTTTATGTAAAACATTCTATCTTCTTCCGCATAACGATCTTCAATTCTATCAATTAACTTTATTTCTACACCCTCTTCTTCTCCAATTATATTTTTCAATATTTTTATAGCAGAAATTCTGGCCGCACGAGCATTGCTAACCATAGGCTTACGCGCTGAAATATCTGCTGAAATTTTAATATTATCTTTTTTTGAAATGCGGCCATCGATAGAGTTCTGCTCAAGAATATCTTTATTTCTTAATGAATTATTTAAAGATTCTTGTAAAATTATTAAAGATTTTTCTGCTAATAAAGCCGCAAAATAGCTTACCTTGGCATTAAAAATTACATCTAACTCTTGAGCTTCTTTATTCAACTGACTAATAGTTGATTCTTTCTGAGCCGCTTTTATTGCGTTTGAAACACGTCCAAAAGAATAAAGCAGTTGCGACATGTTGATATTGCCCTCTACTTCATAAGTTCCCATAAGTAAAAGAGGATTATTAGGATACTTGAAATTATTGCACCACGTTGCAGTGCTATTTAAATGGGGATATAACGCCGATTTGGATTCTTGATATTTTGATTCGCTAATTCTTATTTTATTTTTATTTATTTGATAATCTTCACTAGCACTTAAAGCCATATTAATTATTTTTGTTAAGTCTAAATCGATTCGTTCTTGAGAAAAAGCTCTATCTAGAAAAGACGTAAACATGGATATTATTACCAACATTAACGCGATCTTTTTCATCATTTTCTTAATCATAATTTCCTTCCTACTAATTTGCTATATCAAATTATTCGATTATTCGAAGTCAATAAACAAATTTTTTTTAGTTTTCGAATAACCCTTTTTCTAACTCTTGCAATAATTTCTGTAACAACACAGCTTTTTTGCCACCCATTTTTTGCAACACCGAATTAACTTTCTCATTTAAAATTTCATCATATAATTTAAAACGTTTATGAATTTTTATTGTTAGCTCAATGCGCACTTCCCTTCTGTCTTCGAGGCAAAGATCTCTCTTGAGAAATCCCATCTTAACAAGAGAATTAACCATTGCCGATGCTGCAGGAGATTTTACGTTCATATATTTAGCCAACTGTATTAAAGATACGCCCTGTTGCCTATCATCAGCATGCTGCTTAACCAACATCAGCATCTGCAATTGTCTATTTGTCAAATTACGTAATAATAACCCAGATTGAGGTTTATTTACATACAACTCAGAATAATTCCTTAAATATTCAACAATTGAAAATTGAATTTCCCAAATATTCATATTTATGCCTTCTTTCTAACCAAATCATTGTACAAATTATAATTAGTTCGATATTTCGAATATATACCATTATCGAAGATTTGTCAAGGTTTAAAAATGAAATAAACCAAAAAGCGCTCTAAAGATCACTTAAGCTCGCCTGCCATTCAGACCGAAATAATCTCTGACGATAATCAAGAAATTAATCTAATCCCCCCCCCTCGAATACAAAGTCCGCTCTCTTGCCAGCCAAACCGATTAGAATAAACAGATCCAAACTTGGTAAAATATCAAAGAAAATCTTTTACAAAATTAACTTTATCTCTCTTTTTATTCCAAGCAAAAATTACCCATTCCTAATAAATGCCAAACAATCTGCCCTAACTTCTTGATAATCTCACATAATAACTATTTACTACAAAACCTCTACTAAGTCGCAATTCAAAGATAAAGATTTTCCACTATTTTCAGCCCAAAACATATATAACATTTGATATGTGATCAATTAGCGATGTCAGACCGCCAGGAATGAACATTCAATATTTTTGTCTCTGGTAACTCTATTTTTTGAATTAGTTTAAAAAGGATGAATTTATATAAAGTTTTTCTATTTTTTGCCTTGCCCACGGATTCTTTCGTAGAAACTTTAGGCTAGATTTTATACTGGGTTCATGATTAAAACAGTTTACCTTTATCCTTCTCCCCAATTCTTCCCACCCGTAGGATTTCTGCAAACGCGTAACCATCATTTCCAAAGTGATCCCGTGCAGAGGATCCTTGTTTTTTCTAGGCTCATTATTCTGTTGTGGTGTCATTCAAAACGTTCCTTTGCATATTTATTGAGCAGAATTATTTAAAACGAAATTTCGTTTTAAACTCTTTATCCAATTCAACCATAGCATTAAACGACTGCTTCTTTTTGGATATAAACCCTTCGATCAAGTCCGAGTGCCCTTCTTTTATTATTTTTTTAACCTGATTAGGGTCAAGCTTCTTACTGGCAATCGTTGACCATAAAACAAATTGACAATCTTCCCTGTAACGCGAGCAATAATAGGACTTCTTCCCTTCATAAATCTGACCTTGTTTGCATTGCGGACATCTGCCGAAGTTCACTTTGCCACCGACAGCCCCTCTCAGAGAATCATTATTTTTAATTTCAGAGATCACTCGCTCAGCAAAAGACTTGATCTCTTCCATAAAATCGTTTTCGCTAAGATTTCCATCCTTGATTTTTGTCAACTTCTGCTCCCATTGAGCCGTCATTTCAGGACTTTTCAAATCAGAAACAACCACGTCTATCAATTGAATACCCTTGCTTGTCGGAATCAAAGCCTTCTTTTTTCTAACAATGTAGCCAGACTTAACCAGTCTTTCGATAATTGTTGCCCGAGTGGCCTGCGTTCCAAGACCCTGATCTTTCAAGTGCGCCGCTAATGTATCATCATCAACTTGCTTGCCGATATATCGCATGGCATTTAATAAAGTCCCGTCAGTAAACGCTTTGGGCGGTGAAGTTTCTTTTTCCTGGACTTCCAATGCATCAATAGACAATATTTGCCCCTGGGTGAATTGCGCGTTTAACATATCAATGACTTCCGAGCGGACAGGATATCGGCCTAAAGCGCTGTTTTTTTTCTTAAACTCACCCTCAGCTTGTCCTGAACTTTCCGCGTTGTCGACAACAGCCTTTTGATAAATATTTCGCCATCCTATTACAGCAGGACGAGCCCCTTTAAACATAAAAACCTCTTGCTCGATATGCATCGTTATCTCTGTAACATCTTCAACAAAATCAGGATAAAAGATCGCGATAAACCGCTTTTGAATCAACATGTAAATATTTTCAAGATTCGCGTCTAGTCGACCCTGCAACTTTTTCTTTGTCGGAATAATGGCATGATGATCGGTTAGCTTCTTATCATTGATATAATTCTTGCCAAGATTATATCCCAACTCAAGATGTTTTATAGATTTTACGGCCAGATGTTTTAAGTTATCCGGCGCGCTACGAAGAATGCTAGGCAATTCTGGACGGATATTCTCGGATAAATGCCTAGATTCTGTGCGGGGATAACTAATCAATTTTTGCTTTTCGTACAAAGCCTGAGCATATTCTAAAGTTTGCTTAGCCGTGTATCCAAATTTTTCATTACATTCTTTCTGAAGAAGCGTCAGGTCGTACAACGAAGGTGGGCTTGTTTTTCTTTTTGATTGTTTAATCTTAACTATCTTCCCGTCCTTCCCTTCCAAGCTTTTCTTAAGGTCTTCAGCCGTATCCTTTTTCTCTATCTTATATCCATCTTTATCTTCCCATCTAAATAGGACATTTTTTGTTTTCGCATAAAGTTCATAATAATAACATTTTTCAAAACCATCGATAATCTTCTGGCGATTCACGATCAAAGCAAGTGTCGGTGTCTGCACCCGTCCGACTGTGCAAAGTTGACCGTTGCTGATTGTATAAGCGCGCGTAGCATTTAAGCCAACGATCCAATCTGCAAAAGCCCTGCATTGTGCCGATTGGCCCAGATGGTCAAAGTCTTGCCCAGCATACAAAGAATCTAAACCAGCCTGAATACTTGCATCGGTTAAGTCTGAAATCCACAAACGCTTAAATGGTTTTTGACACTCTGAATATTTGTATATCCATCGAAATATCAGCTCTCCTTCTCTTCCTGCATCAGTTGCATTAATGATTTCTTCGCAATTATTAAACAGCTTAGCAATCACCTGAAATTGTTTGTTGCCACTAGGACTTGTAGTGAGTTGAAATGTCGGTGGGATCATCGGCAGCTGGGAAAAAGCCCATCTACCTCCCCACTGCTTGCACATGACAGAAGGTTCAGCGATTGTTACTAAATGGCCATAAGCCCACGTAACCTGATAGCCGTTTCCTTCTAACCAACCATCTTTCTTTTGATTGGCCAAAAGCACACGAGCAATATCACGTGCCACACTAGGTTTTTCAGCTAAGATTACTTTCATTTAATAAGTCGCCATTCAAGCGATACGCTTCTAGCGTATCGCAATAAGGTGCTGCTCTTATAATGTTATTACCCAAAGGCAATAACGTGTTATCAAGAGCATCACCGTCCAACATTAAATCAAAAACTATTAGATCTTAGAGATTTTTGTCAATCTCGAGAGAATCTCCTACTTATCGCCACAACTGATCTATTTTTTTCCGATACTTTAATCTAAAAAACTCAAATTCAGATGTCAGTCTATACACGCCATGCGAAACACGTTCAAACCAACGCTGATAATTCTTATTTAAAATATCTACTGTTTTTTCTATTTCAAGGTTTTTTCTAATTTCGTGCGTAGATGATGGACCATGCTCAAACAAATACATAGCAACGCGAATCACCTGCTCCTTATACGCCGTGAACAACAACTCCCTTGTGCTGCCGCCTTGATTTAAATCAATACTCCGCCCTTCGAATTCTTTTAAAGCCAATTTCTTCTTTGCATAATTCTTGCGAGCGACAAAAGGCGCGGGTGCAAATTCCAGGACAACTTGATTTTGCTTATGCTGATCTAAAGTTAAAAGGCCGCAATGCAAGCGCTTCAATAGAGCGCTCATCCTCTTATACGATTTTTGCCAACGCCCCTTTTTTTTCAAGGGAACGTAAGCATACACCTGGTCTGTAATTTTGAGACGCTCTATAAGTTGATAAGTCAGCTGAAGATTAAAACTCAGTTTCATCTCAACAATCAACAACTCATCCCCCTTTTGAGCCATAACATCAACACTCTCAACCTCAGAATGCACAATATACCCCTGCATTTGTAAAAATTTCTTAAGGGGCTTATACATCTCCACTTCTTTCATAAGGTAAATCTCTGTTACTGGTTAATAATTCACAAATTCAGTGATTTACGACAAGGCGATTTCTAATAGCATGAAAATGTCGATGCTTTAACGACTTTTCATGAGCAAAAATCACCGCAACGCTATATAAGATTATTAAAACTTAAATTTCTTTCATACGGTAATGCTCAAAAGCTTAGCATTACCTTGCTAGAGATAAGCTCTGCTTATCTCTTCTCTATCTCTTTATGTAACCTGCAATTCTTTTGAAACTTTTTCATAGGCCTCGTTTATTATCTTAAACTTTTCTTCAGCCACCTTAACAAATTCTAGCCCAAGATGAGCGACTCTATCCGGATGATATGATAACGCTAATTTACGATATGCTTTCTTAACATCTACCTTGTTCGCACCTCGCTGAAGTCCTAAAATTTCATAATATTTATCATCTGTCTTAAGAAACTCGCCCTGAAGCATTTGATAATCTTCAGCAGCAATACCTAAGTATTGAACTATTTGTTCAATAACGATTCTTTCTTTAGGATGAACTTTTTCATCCGACATAACCACAAGACAAACAACTCTTAGAAGCATCAAGCATGCTTCATAATTTGAAACTTTTTTATAATTTCTGCATGTATCCTGTAAATCAATATCTTGTGTAATTGCAAAATTTAATGTCCGCTGAATAGTCGCCATCTGATAACTATTAAATCCAGATGACTTAAAGAATGACAATATTACATCAATTTCCCTTCTGTCTACGTGTCCGTCCACCTTTGCGACATGAGCCAAAATAGCCATTAAATTTATTTGAAATACAACTGCCTCATTCATTGCCGAAACTTTTTTGCTGCTTCCATCAATTTGATGTCCTATAAAAACTCCAGCAATAGCACCTAAAGGGCCACCAAACATCAAACCTAAAATTCCACACCATACTTTTCCACCTACTTTATTCATATCAATATCTCCTTATATTATAACAAAATATGATTTCCAGTATTTTTTACATTTACTCCTGATTCCCCGGAATACTTTTTAATAATTTTCAGGAAAATGTCGCCGAACTTCTTTAATTTCTGTTCTCCCACTCCAAAAACTTCGATAAATTCTTTTTTATTCTGCGGTAATTTCTGGCACATGTCCACTAGCGATTTATCAGAAAAAATAACGTACGGCGGAACACCTTTGGCATCCGCCAATTCTTTTCGCTTTTTGCGCAGCACATCAAAAAGGTTATCATCATAATCCGTTGTGCGTGAAACAGTTCGCGCCTTTGATTTGATTTTATCAGGCGGAGGCGAATAGCCGTCGAATGTTCGCTTACCGCTTAAAATTTCATAAGATCTCTGGTTTAAACTCAATACCCCATACTTAGATTCCTTATCAAGAACTCTCTGTTGAATAAATTGACGCACTAAATTCTGCCATTGCCTTGAAGACAAATCGTTTCCCAACCCATAAATGCGACATTCATGATGATTGTAATTCAGCACTTTTTCTGATCGGCTACCACGCAACACATTGATGAGATGCATCACACCAAAAATTTCTTCTGTCTCACTAATACATTGAAAAAACTTTATTGCTTCAACTGTCAAATTAGCTGTCAACTCTGAGGGATTAACACAATTGTCGCACAGCTGGCAATTGGCTATACTGTAGTCTTCTCCAAAATATGTGATCAAAGGGATTCGGCGACACTTACGGCTTTCCGCATAATCAACCATAGCATTCAAATGATCTAAAGCTACACTCTGCTGCTGCTTATCCGGCTTTTGATCAATAAAATAGCGGATCTTAGCAATATCCCCCAAGCTAAAGAATAAAAGACAATGCGCCGGAAGTCCATCGCGACCAGCCCTCCCTGTTTCTTGATAATACGATTCCACATTTTTGGGTAAATCATAATGAATCACAAATCGAACATTGGGTTTATTGATGCCCATACCAAACGCAATGGTCGCCACGATAATCGGCACATCATCCCGTATAAATAATTCCTGATTCTTATTGCGAACTTTCGGAGACAGTCCCGCATGATACGGCAAAGCCTTAAAGCCGTATTCATTCAGATCGGCAGCTAAAGTATCAACTTGTTTACGAGAAAAACAATAAATAATACCGCTCTGATCTTTAAATTTTTCTAGAAAATCCAGCGTCTGATCAGTTGCCCGGTCCTTCGAGATAACTTCATAGAACAGATTGTCGCGATTAAAACTAGCGGTTAATTTCAAAGGCTCTTTGAGAGTTAAATTAGTAATAATGTCATGACGCACACGCTCCGTAGCCGTTGCCGTTACAGCTAAAAAAACAGTATCCGGGAACTGCAAACGAATATCTTTAATGCGACGATAATTCGGACGAAAATCATGCCCCCATTCTGAAATACAATGAGCCTCATCGATAGTGATGCAGTCAACGTGACACTGATCCAGCATTTCAAGAATATCCGGCTTAAATAATGTTTCCGGCGCAACAAAAAGCAATTTTACTTCCCCTGACTGAACAAGTCGTTTATTTGCGCTGTATTCATCCTCTGTCAACGTACTATTAATGACTTCTGCCCCAACACCCAATTCCTTGAGCTGGCTAACTTGATCCTTCATCAATGAGATCAAAGGCGAAATGACAACAGTCAATCCGGAGAAAACAAGTGCAGGTATTTGGTAGCACAAAGATTTTCCCCCTCCCGTTGGCATGAGAAGCAAGGTGTCTTTTTTGTTAAGAACAGATAAAATACACTCTTCCTGTAAAGGCCGAAATGTATCATATCCAAATGTGGATTTTAAGATTTGAAATATTTTCTTATTTTTCATAGATGGCACGACAGTTGCATTTGTCACAAAAAACTCCACTTCCTTATTACATTTCTTGATCAGATGAGGGAGACCCTAGAATAATTAATTACTTAGGGTATTTTTTTATCTATTTTTCAAACTTAGAAGCATCTTTTTATTCTGCCTCTATTTCCCATCATTTTGAAAATTCTGAATACTCACGACGAATAAGCTGAATCACACGATCAAGTTCTTGCAGGAAATTTGAACGGTCCTTCTTCTGAAATGATGGCGGACCTCCTGTTATTTCTCCTGAATCACGCAATTCCGACATTAAAGAGCGCATCGCAACTGCATCACCAATATTATTCTTATCAAATGATTTTCCGTTTAGCCCAATCACATACGCCTCTTCTTTTAAACAACGACCAGCAAGCAAAATATCTGCCGTAATCACAATATCATTCGGCTTTACCTGCTCAACAATCCAATCATCAGCTTCATCAAGATTACCACCCACAACTTCAATTGTGATCCACGATTCATCTGGAATCCGCATCCAACAATTAGCAACCAATGTCACCTCAAGTTTATAGCGTTCTGCAACACGATAAATTTCATTTTTCACAGAACATGCATCGCCATCAATATATATGTTCAACATAACTAAACTCCAAATATTAGTGAAATAATAGTGATCAGAGCCTTCTTTTAATGCTTGATAATACACCAACAAAAAAGGCATTGCAACTATATATTAATAATTACAACGCCTTATGATACAAATGGCTCCCCCCAGCTGGACAACTTTCGCAACTTTTTGGAGGAGTTTAAGAATTATTGCTATAGTGAGGAAGAAGTAGAAAAACTGAACAGAAGATTTGTTGCTCAAAATACCTTTTCCTTCTGAAATTCTTACCGTTTTCTTCCCGATGCCATCCTTAAATCTCTTATAAAATTTTGGTCAATTCTAGCTTCTAAATCTTGCATTTTATACAAGTCATTCCAAGATTTATTATATTCTCCAGTATAAAAATAAGAAGTTGCCCTATTATAATAAGCATCTGGAATATTCGAATTTATTTCAATTTCTTACTATAGTCAGAAATTGCTTTACCGAATTAGTTCTTGTATGAATAAGCCATTCCCCTGCTAACATATGCGTCTATATATCTTGGATTTATTTCAATAGCTTTAGTAAAATCAGATATAGCTTTATCAAACTCACCCTTGTGTTTACCGTATAGCAAGCGTCAATTATTATAAGCGTCGAAGCGTGATGGATTTACCTTAATGTCCTTACTGTAATCAGAAAGGGCTTGATCGAAGTTTCCCTTATGTCGATTTGCCAGGCCTCGATTATTATAAGCATCGGCATTATTAGGGTCTATTTTAATAACATTATTAAACTCTGATATGGCTTTGCTGTACTGATCTTTTTGACCATAAGCAATACCATTGTCTATATAATTTTGGATGTCTTTTTTATTCTGTGCAAAAGAAACAACTGGAATTGCCAATAACATAAAAATAATTATTATTGTCTTCATTGCTCCTCCTTTTATTTATATTTCCATTCAACCTTAAACAAAAACCATTGCAAAGAACAAATTTAAGAAAGATCTATTCAAATGAAAGAAACCATCATTCGCTGCCCCCTATTATTTGACATTACATAAATTCAATGTATAATTCACACAGCTGATATCTCATCAGTTAGCCCTTGAGTTGTATGGTTGCGATTCAAGGGCGTCTTTATGTTCAGTCTATCAAAGCAATTAAATGCTGCATCCCAAGCTTAGACCTAAAGGCCTCGGGGCATCAACCCCTAGAGAAATCTCTCGAAATTCACAAAGCTAATTATAAATCTGACATTTTACTATCTTCAGAAATAACATCTTACAAGGAAGTGTTTACCGGTTTTGATAAACTCAAATTACAAGCAATAATTTATATACTAAAAATCTAATAAGGCTAAACACTACGTTAAAATAGTTGAAATAAACAGTCCCCTTTCTTTTCGCTGTTCAGCATAATTTTCTAATTATAATTTCATTTCCACTAACAAAAAAGCGCTATAACTGAATATTGTCAGTTATAACGCCTTATGCTAAAAAAACTCCCCCGCGTGAACGAGTTTTGCAACTTTTCGATATACGAGAATGCTTCAATATTACATCAAAAGAATTACCTAATTACTGAGCATTAACATCTGTCCCGTATTTATTTATTCAAAATACCCTTATTCTATGTTCGCACCGACAACAGCTGCCATCTGCATCATATTAATTGTTTGGCCTTCTTTAAGTCCTGTAAGGTCAGTAAGCTTACCTGCTTTACTCTTAGATTTTGTATTTTTAAAAATTAAAAGTAATTTTGCATCAGCAACAATAAACTTACCTGCATTTTCAGGCTTACCATTTTCTGACTTTGTCTGAAGTTTATTATCTTTAATATAACCCCACAGTTTTTTTGTAATCTCTGTTCTTGGAAGTTCTTTTGCTCCCAAAAATTCTGCTAAGTCACTTTTAAGTTTTACCGGTTTCATCAATCCTTTTGCTTCCGCCATGCTGGTCTCCTTTTTTATAAATATTGTTATTCTTCTTTTACATTTTAACTAAAATAGAAGTCAACACCCTAACTTCTTTAATTAGCATATTTCATGATACACCAACAAAAAAGACGTTGCAACCATATAATAATAATTATAATGCCTTATGATACGAGCAACTCCCCAAGCAGACAAATTTTGCACCTTTTTGATGTATAAAAATTCATCAAAAATAATGAACATCTGATTTAATTTAGCCGCTCTATCCTGCTCTTGATCTGTTTTATTATATCTTCAAGCAAAGGATCAATTAAGCTCAAAGCCTTATTGTAAACAACAAAAGCCGCATCAAAGATACAATTCTTTTATAATGCTTCAATATTATTATTCATAAAACTACTTAGCAATATTTCGAATAGACAAAACAACCATACAGGCTGCATTAACAATAGGGTACGCAATCGGTGATGACGTAAGCGCTGGATGCGTTCCCATTTGAAACATTACAATATCGTTAGCCGTCATCCGATGAAGAATGCAAGCACTAAGAACATTAACCATTTCCCCTGTAGATTTACCCCCTGAAACCGCACCACCCAGAATAACTCCGGTGTCCTGAGAAAAAATTAATTTCACCTTCAGCATAGTTGAATTTGGCATACCGCCAGGATGGGTATCTGGAGCCTCAGCCCTACCAATAACAATACTAACATTATTTTTCTTTGCAGCTCTTTCTGTAAGTCCGGCAATACCAAACGCATGATTATTAATAACCGTTGCAAATACACTAATAACCCCGCAATTATGATGAACAGGAGAAAATAGATTCGCACCAGCAATTCTAGCCTCAGAAGTAGCCACAGATGCCAACATGACACCCGATGGCCGTCCATCAAAAAAAGATTCTTTAATGCAACAATCACCACAAGCAAAAATATTCTTATCGGTCATACTCTGCATATAACGGTCAACCTTGATCCCTTTTCTGAAACCCAATTCCAACCCGACCTTTTCAGCCAGAGCACTGTTAGGAATTGCTCCTATTCCCAAGATAACGATATCGGCTTTAACCACTTTCCCGCTGGCCAATTTAACCGATTCCACAACCGCATCTCCCTCAATCGACACCACCTGTTCACCCGTAAGAATCTTAACCCCGACTTCTTCTAAGGCCTTCTCGGCTTCATCACAATATTCATCATCCATTGCTAACAAAAGACATCGCTCTTCCATTTCAACAACGGTTACATTAACATCCCTATTTTTTCGACATTCATCCGCAAATTCCATCCCAATAAAACCACCACCAACAATAACAATATCCTTAACTTTATCCATTTTACATAAAACATCCTTAAGATAATCAAACTCTTTTTTCACAGAAAAAACATTCTCTTTTCCGATCCCAGGAATAGAGGGAACAAGAGGAACTGAGCCTGTAGCAAAAATCATTTTTTCATATTCAATAGGTTCACTCTCCTTGAATGAAACGATTTTCTTTTCCCGATCCACATCAATCGCTTCATCAGTTATCAACTCAATATCATTCTTCTCTAGCAATCCATCTGGAACCACATTGTTTTCAGGCCCACCAAGAGTTCCAAAAATATAAGGAATACCGCAAGGAATAAGAATCGTACCCTCTTTTCTTATCAATACAACTTTTTTATCTGGATAATGACGCCTACAACTAAGTCCTGCAGATATACCCGATAAGCCACCCAAGATAACAACATCAGCTTTTTTCATTTATTTCTCCTTAAATATTAAAATTGGTTAACATTTTTAATAAAAAATAGCTTCTAAATAAACGCCACAAAAACCCAAACTTTCTAAATTCCTTATTTAACCCTTACACGATTCTTAAATCATTCGCTAAAATTCAAAATATAAAGATATTTCTTTTTATTCATATTTAAATTTCAATTTTATGTCCAAAACCGGACTACCATTAACTGCATCCAAACCCTCAACATAAAGATTAGTTCCTTCTATTTTAACCAAAGTAACATTTTGAATAGCAATACGTGAAAGCCTGTCCGGCGTACGAGAGGAAAAAATACCAACTTTCTTCCCATCTATTCCCCTTTTAAAAACCGATCTAATTTGTTTCGCTTGATGAAGATAATAAACAATTGTTAAATACCGCTCTTCCTCAATTTTATACAAAAACGGTTTTTGTGATAAAAGCAGTTTAATGCATGAAACGCCACCTTTACCAACCGTACCAAAATTTGTTCTATTGCGCTTCAAATCATTTTGCACGATTCCTATGGGATAAATCTGAAAAGGCTTAACATTATCATATAAGCAATGAACACAAATACAATTGTCATCAACAATAAAAACCTTCTCTTGCGGAAATTCTTTTTCACACTTCGAACATTTACAAATGATTTTACTCATATTTTTTAATCTTTGTAAACTTCATTTAATATATCAACTATTTGTTTTTCGTTTTGAATACTGGTTGTAGCCTTAACGACCTTTCCATTTTTAAAATATACAGTAAAAGGTAACCCCATAAACGAAGAACATTCAGGTAAGCTTCTAATAAAAGAAGCAACCGGAATATCGAAGTCCATATCCCTAAATTGAATATTTGAATATCTCGATTCCAAGCTTTCCATAATACCATAAACAGGAATACACATTGGCCCCATCCGTCCGCAACAAATCACAACCTTTTCATTTTTCTTTATCACTTCTTCTACCACATGCTTATCCTCTAAATGTTTTAAATTTGTTTCCAGCATTCTTTTCTCCTCATATTGTTAATCCTTTCGTGCATTTATCACAACAAAAGAACCTTCACCGTAACCATTTTTTATTGGTTCGATGTCTTTGATTTCTTTTAAATTCTTAAAAAGAGTTTGCTTAAACACAAGACGACTAAATCCCGTATTCTTCAAATAAAGCACAACTTCATCAACTGAATAAAAAGTTGCAATCTTATAAAATTCACTTTCATCTTTATGTTTTTGATAAATTCTCCCAAGAGAACTCTTTTTATCAATAAATCCTATTATCAAATGACCACTTGGTTTCAATACACGATAGATCTCCCTAAAGGTTTTTTCTATATCATTCAAAAAACAAATTGTTGTAACCATCAACACAAAATCAAATTGAGAATCATTAAAGGGAAGATTTTCACCCTCCGCATCAACAACTTCTATCCCGCGCGCTTTAGCCAGCTCTCTCATTTTAGGTGAAGGTTCAACACCTAAATTTATTCCTAATGGACCAGCAAAGCGGCCACTTCCTACACCAATTTCAATACCATTTTCTTTTTTTGGCAACTGTCCCCTTATTGCCTGAAGCTCTGACTGGTAAACCCAATAATTTTTCTCAAACCAATCTTCATATTGATCTAAGTTTTCTTTAAATGGCTGAATCTTCATTGTTTCGTCCCTAAAATTTAAAAATATTTCTCAAGTGCCTGCCGTCTCTTTTCAACTTTTCAAATTACATTCTCGCGCTCCAAACACAACCGTCCCTAATCTTATGATATTAGCACCTTCCTCAATAGCTATTTTATAGGAATTGGACATGCCCATAGAGAGATATTTTAGATCTATATTAGGTGTGCCATTATTTTTTAATTTATCAAAAATTTCCTTTGTTTTTCTGAAATAAGGCCTTACTTCTTCCGGATCACCAACTCTAGGTCCTATTGCCATAAGTCCTTCTAGTTTTAAAGAATGTAACCCTGAAATATTTAAAGCTAACTTTTCAACAATTTCATATTCCGGCCTGATACCCGACTTCGTTACTTCACTACCAATATTAATTTCTATGAAAACAGCAACTTCTTTTTTTATTGTCTCAGCTCTTTTATTTACAGCTTCTGCAAGCTCAATTGAATCAATCGTCTGAATACAATCAAAAATTTTCAATGCTTTATTAATTTTGTTTTTCTGTAAAGTGCCAATCATATGCCATTTAACTTTTTTTGCCTTTTCTCCTAATGATGCATACATTTTTTCCGCTTCCTGCATATAATTTTCTCCGATATTTTCTGCTCCAACATCCATCACTTCTTCCAATTCTTTAGGAGTTTTCATTTTAGCAGCCAAAACTATCTTTACGTAATCAGGAATTTCATTTTTTATTTTTAAATAATTTTCTTTTATACCCATTTATTTTCCTTTTAATTATCACTTATCAACTCTATTAAAACTATTTCTATTCTTTTACCTAGAAAAAAACCTATCTTTTTTAAAAATAGTTCTTATTCCAATCTAGCAAGCTCCTCTAGAGTTTTTTCTGCAACAACTTTTTCTTTGTTAAAATACTTTTTCATTCTTTCTAAACACTTCTTTTTTTCATCTTCCTCACCTAAATATTTTGCACAAAGTTCCATAAACTTCTTTGTCTGCATAACATTAAATTTTATATTTTCAGGTATTTTTTCTCCATCATGCCTCACTGCCTCCTGAGGACAAATACTATGACAAGTACCGCAATGAATGCACTCTTCCATATTTATTTTTGCTTTTTCAGCCTGTATTGAAATCGCCTTTACCGGACACTTTTCAACACAAATTCCACAAGCAATACATTCTTCTTTATTAATCCATGGCATTTCATAACCTCCTCAAGATTCCAGGGACACAATACTTAATTCAAATATAAGCATGATGTCCCCATAATTCAAACTAATTCAATTACTGCACTCTGTTATAATTTCTGATCATCTCCATCCATAAAAAGATACGTCGCGCATATTGATATCTGCAGGCATACCACTTCATGTCCACCGTTATTTCTTTTCAGTCTTTAACGCGACCAGCTTTGCTCTTATACGCGCCGCAAAAACTGCAGCTATCCACCAAGCATCCAAGTATTGCTTGCAAAAAGCTGTCCGCTTCCGCCTGTGGTCTTATAACAAGCTCTACTATTGACATATTATGTCCAGTGATTTGGCAACTATTTTCTGCAGATCTGTTATCCCAATATTCTTTTTTGAGCTAACCCAGGAAATATCACAAGCATCGATAACAAGTTTAACAACAATATCCTTTTTTCTCTGGTCAAGTTTTGAAGACCCGATCTTGTCGATCTTGTTTACAATGATACTAAAGGGGAGTGAGTAATGCTTAAGCCAGTCGATCATTATAATATCCAACCTTGTCGGTCCTGCAACAGCATCGACAATAACAAATATCATACGCAACTTCTCCCTACTGCTCAAATATCCTTCTATTATCAGGCCCAATCGTTCCTTTTCGCGTCTTGGCCCGATAGCATATCCATAACCTGGGAGATCAACTATCCATCGGCCACGCTTGACTTCGTAAACATTAATAGTCCTGGTTCTTCCCGGAGTCTGCGAGGCATGTGCCATTTTCTTTTTTTGGCACAGAGCATTGATGAGAGTACTTTTACCTACATTAGACCGTCCGACGAAAGATACTTCCGCTTCAGCCTTTCCGAGCTTCAAAGCATCAACTTCGGTCTTTAAATATTTAGTTTCGCGTAATATCTTCTGAGTTGTATTCATAGATTTTTCTTAAAACAGACTAGCAAACCGGTCATTGAATTCATAAATGCGTTGGTCAAATATAATATCTCTGTGGGTTACCGGCCGCTTAAGTTTTATGCCGTCCATGCAGGTGCATCTGCTAAGCGCGACATACAATTGTCCATGAGTAAATGCGCCATACCCCATGTCGATTATAATTTTTTCGAATGTCTGACCCTGGCTCTTGTGAATAGTTATAGCCCAAGCCAGCTTTATGGGATATTGCGCAAAGTCCCCCACAACCTCAGCTTCTATCTTATCTTCATCTTCATTATAACTATACTCGATCTTTTGCCACTTCACAACAGGGACATCATATGTAAGCCCGTCGATATCCACGACTATCGCATCTTTCGATAAAGCGATAACTTTAGCAAGCGTGCCATTCACCCATCTTTTGTCGGGATCATTTTTTAACAATATTACCTGCGCACCCTTTTTGAGTTTTAAGGATGCATCGGTAGGATATGCTGACTCTTCGAATTTCCCGAATGCCATAGCCTTATATATTATTTCTTTGCCGGAAAGTTTTGATAAGCGATCCTGATTTATTGTGCTTGCCAAGATGTTCGTCGTTGTCAGAATCATCGTCGAATCTTTTTTAGAAGCTGTAGCATCTTTCCGGACCCTTTTATTCAATGTATCCAAATCCTTTTTAGTATGCTCTTTATTCCTGACTCTATTTAAGAGATCCATAAAGGAAGTATCTTTTTGTCTATATATAGTTGACAACTCGATTGCCCGGACATGACAATCGTCAAACACTTTAGCGCTGAAAAAATAAGGACTCAAATATCGTTCTTCAAGAAGCTGCCTTGCTTCATTCGTGACCACAGGAGATAGCTGAAAAAGATCTCCAAAAAATACCATTTGAACTCCACCAAACGGCGTCTTCATTTTACCGCGGTTTAAGCGTAATGCATAGTCGATCCCATCCATAAGGTCTGAACGAACCATCGATACCTCGTCTATTATTACCATGTCGAGATTCTTGATCAAGCTCCTATCCCTAAGACGTTTTATGATATTCTTTTGAATGATCTTTGGAGGGAGCCTAAAAAAAGAATGGATAGTCTGGCCACCTACGTTGATGGCCGCGACACCCGTAGGGGCTAACACGATTATCTTTTTATCCGTATTGGCCTTGAAATATTTTAGAAGAGTCGATTTACCGGTACCCGCCTTACCTGTGATAAAAAGGCATTCCTTGGTATCCTCCATAAGATCAAATGCTGACTTAAATTCATCATTTATATCAAGATGTGCCGGAAGATGATCTTTCATTATTGTTTGATCAATATAAGGTTTCATAATATTTCTTTAACTTGTGTCTTTTTTTCCACGGTAGGTTAGTATCAGACCTCAACTCGTAACATTCTCCTTGCGAATACTGGCCTATTCCCCGAAAACTGTACCAGTTGATACGATAGAGTAATGGTAACAGAAAGGGACTTAAAATGATAAGGAAAAGATTCAAACCGGAAGATATCATTCTGAAGTTGCAGAAGAAATTTAATTCTTTTTTGTCAACCCACTTCTCAGCTTCTTGATCAGATGACTCCTGATACATTTTTGTTTCTTCTTTTATAAATTTTTGTATATTGTCAAACGTGCATCCTCCGCATATACAAAGCTTGATCCAAGTAAACATAAAATAAAGAACAAAATCTTTTTCATTTTCTTAGCAATTTCTCGTTTAGTTCTTCCCAAGTAGCATTATCTACAGATCGTGTAATTTCAAAGTTATTATTTTCTTTAAAAAAAACAACAATAACATACTTGGCACGTTCTATTCTTCTTTCTGCTCCTAACTAGAAAGAAATTCAATTTTTTTAAATTTTTATATTCCATTTATCATATAATTCGATATATAATAAATTTGTCCTACAGATATTGCTATATTTCGTATTGGAAAATACCCAAAGGAGATGTAATGCACGACGATCAAAAAAAAGTCAAAGAATGGAAAGATCACCTAGTACAACAAGATGAAATTGACCGATACTTAGATAACGGCAAAGATTTTATTGATGACCATGCGATTGAAGCTGAAATTGCTACTAACAAAGAAGCTTCACCAGAGCGAGTTCGTGCAATTCTAAAGAAAGCACATACTATTAACTTAATGCCCTCAAAAGATGTCGCAACCCTTGTAAACATTACTGACCCAGCATTACGCAAAGAAGTTTATGCTGCTGCTTGCGAAATAAAAAAACATGTTTACGACAATCGCCTTGTAACATTTGCCCCACTCTACTGCGGAAGTAAATGTGTAAACTGCTGTAAATATTGCGGATTTCGCAGTGATAATAATGATATAAAACGTCGCGTCCTTACCATGGACGAAATTAAAAAAGAAGCAGAAGTGTTAGCTGGAAAAATAGGACACAAGCGGCTTGTAATGGTTTACGGTGAACATCCAGAAACAGATGCCCAATACATTGCGAACAGCATGAAGGCCGTTTACAGTGTAAAAGTACCCACGAAACATGGATTTGGACAAATTCGTCGTGTAAATATAAATGCCGCTCCACTACCCATTGAAGATTTGAAAATTCTTCAAGAAGCAGGAATCGGAACATATCAAGTATTTCAAGAAACATATCACAAAAAAACATATCGAGAAGTCCACCCGAAAGAAACTCTTAAAGGAAATTACCTGTGGCGTTTATATGCCCTACATCGCTCAATGGATGCAGGAATTGATGACGTTGCGGTTGGAGTTCTTTTTGGTTTATATGACTGGAAATTTGAAGTAATGGGATTAGTTGCTCATTCTGCAAATCTAGAAAAACGCTATGGGATTGGACCCCACTCCGTTTCTGTTCCTCGTCTTGAACCCGCAGAAGGCACTGATTTTTCTTGGGTAAAACACTCGGTAAGCGATGATGACTTTAAATATCTTGTTGCGGTTTTGCGTGTTGCAATTCCTTATGCAGGTTTCATCGTAACAAACCGTGAAAAACCTAAAATGCTCGATTCTGTAATTGATATGATTACGCAACGTGATGCGGATTCTCGCCTAGGAATTGGTGCGTATGCGGATGCTTTTCCAGATAAGAAAACAACTTCTGACGGACACCAAGAAAGCGAAAGACAACAGTTTGTACTTGGAGATATGAGAAGCTTAGATACCGTTGTACAAGAAAGCATAAAACGTGGACACATCATCTCGTTCTGTACAGCTGGCTATCGTTGCGGTCGTACCGGCAAAAAAATCATGACATTGCTCAAAGCTGGAAAAGAAGGTCACTTCTGTAAAATGAATGCGATCATAACCCTTCAAGAATACCTTGATGACTTTGCTAGCCCAAAA
>Ga0307991_1000078_pt1 | contig 75716 bp, 52 predicted proteins | sample EllFjometagen131_FD_203146 | JGI IMG/M metagenome (GOLD analysis project Ga0307991, IMG submission 203146) | Marine microbial communities from Ellis Fjord, Antarctic Ocean - #131 | ecosystem: Environmental > Aquatic > Marine > Unclassified | place: Southern Ocean | collected 2014-10-08
TAATGATTAGAGATGAGGGCAAGCAAGTTGTTCATAACAACTGCATTCGATGTCATGAAAATCAAATAATCGATGCAAAATTAAGTGCTTATGTTCCTCAACATCACAAAAATTTTGAAGACAGACATTGTTGGGATTGCCACAGAGAAGTTCCTCATGGCAGAGTAAACAGCCTGACAAGTATGCCACACGCAAAAGTTCCATTACCTGAAAGCCCGCTCCCAGAATGGCTTAGAAATAATAAATCTAAAAACAACAATAATTAACACTAAAATATTATGAGCATAAAAAATCGAAAAATCGGAAAACTAATATTAATAATAATAATAGTAGTTGCAGTTTTTATTTTAGGGCTTTTAGCGTCAAGAATTATGGAACGCAGGGCAGAAGCAGTTTTTGCATATTCGCCTTCAGGTGATATCAGTAAATTTGAACCCAGAAATGAGGTTTGGGGAAAAGATTTTCCTCGAGAATACGAATCTTATTACAATACTGCTGACACTAATTTTTTAAGCAAGTATAATGGTAGTGGAATGATTGATATGTTGGAAGTTGACCCAAGGCTTGTGGTATTATGGGCTGGTTATGGTTTCTCTAAAGACTACAGTCAGGGGAGAGGGCATTTCTATGCAGTAATAGATGTAAGAAATACTCTAAGAACTGGTGGACCTACCGGCGATGATGATGGACCAATGCCGACAACTTGCTGGGCATGTAAAAGCCCCGATGTTCCAAGAGTTATGAATGAATCGGGCATAGCAAATTTCTATAAAGGAAAATGGGCAAGACTTGGTTATGAAATATATAATCCAATCGGCTGTGCTGATTGCCATAATTCTGAAACAATGCAACTGCAAATATCCAGACATGCTCTTATAGAAGCTTATGAAAGAATGGGAAAAGACATAACAAAAGCTACTCATCAGGAAATGCGTTCTCTGGTTTGTGCACAATGTCATGTCGAGTATTATTTTAATAAAAATATAGTTGAAGGTTCCCAATATTTGACATTCCCATGGGATAAAGGATTTACTGCCGAAGCTATGGAAGAGTATTATGATAATTTGCAATTTTCTGACTGGACTCACAAACTTAGCAGAGCACCAATGTTAAAAGCACAGCATCCCGGATACGAAGTTTATATGACCGGAGTTCATGCTGATAGGGGAGTTGCTTGTGCAGATTGTCATATGCCATATAAAAGTGATGGTGGGGTAAAATTCACTGACCATCATATTCAAAGTCCATTGAATAATATTGCTAACTCTTGTCAGGTATGTCACAGAGAAGAAACAAGTAAATTAATTTCAAATGTTTATGAACGTCAGGATAAAATTATTCAAAACCGTGACAAACTTGAAGAACTATTAGTAAGAGCTCATGTTGAAGCAAAATTTGCTTGGGATAAAGGTGCTACCGAAGAACAAATGAAAGATGTTTTAATAGGAATTCGTCATGCACAATGGCGTTGGGATTATGCGGCTGCCAGTCATGGTGGTTCTTTCCATTCACCTGTTGAAATAGGAAGAGTAATTAGCACAGGAATTACGATTGTTCAGGAAACAAGAATAATACTTGCAAGATTGCTCGCTGACCTTGGACACAATAAAAAAATTGAATATCCTGATATAACAACTAAAGCTAAAGCTCAAAAATATATTGGGCTTGACGTTAAAAAACTTAAAAAGGAGAAAGAAGAATTTAAGCAAAACTTAATGCCTATTTGGGATAAAAAAGCTGAAGAACGAGAAAATTCTTGGACTAAAAAAACGCCATAAGCGAAATGAGTTTTTTAGAACTCAAAATACTTGATACTAATCAGTTTTGAAAAGATGCTACAGATTACTCTCCTGCTGGTGTGCTATTGTATCGCGTTCCAAAAAAAAATATTTTAAACCACACGAAAGCATTCGTACGATAGCGGGTAATGAAATATTTGAGGTTCTTGTTGTAAAGCTGTTAAAATAACATACAATTTTTTAAAGTTTTGTAAACTTACCTGAGCTAAAAGTAATTTCTTTTTTAGTTTGTTTATGGTCAACAATATTAATTTGATAAAAATAAATACCGGGCTTTAATGTATTTACATCAACAATAATTATAAGTGAATTTGAATTTTCAGTATAATCTTTTATTAGAGTATTCTTTATTTTCTTTCCAAAAGAATCGAATATTTTAAGTTCAAACTTACAATTGTTATATTGTTTTTCAATTTCAAAATTTATTATATCAGAAGTTGGATTAGGGAAAATTTTCACAAAACTATTTATTTGCTTTATTTCTGAAATTGAATTTGTACTATCAAACACATAGGTTTTGCAATATGAATCGTTAATTGAATCAACATCTAAAGCTAAATATGTTGTAACACAAATTTCTGAATCAAGATAAATAGAATTTATGTTTTGATTAAAAGTAAAAATAATGCTATCGCCCGAAGATAAATTTCCTAAAAAAGTATCGCATACTGTATTTCCATAGAAATTATAAGAGATAGGAAAAGTAGTTAAATCAATATCTCCAAAATTCTTTATCAACGCTTCAACTTGAGAGTTGTTTGTTGTTACTGTATCAGAAGGGGAAATGATTTTTACTATTCCAACATCATATTTTTTTGAAATAATGTTTTTTGCGATAGAATCATTTGCATGATAAACATCTTGACTATTAATTGCTGTAGCTGAAATTGTAAAATTATATTTAGGAACAGTGAAAACATCCAAAATCAAGGTGTCAATATTTCCGGGAGGCAATGCAATGTTTATATTATAAATGCTTGGAGATTCTCCACTTATGTCGATTTTAATTTGATAAGCCGATACAGCTAATATACCTATATTTCTTACAACAACTTTTATAGTGTCAGAACTTAAAGCAACCACAGTGTCTTCAGGCAAGATTATTGATTGTATCATTAAATCTTCACCAAAGGGATAATATTCATCAGCTCCTGGGCGTACATTATTTGTATCTCTTACTTGACCATCAATATCATCAGTAATTGAAGATATCAAGCTAATAGCATTTTTAGAACCAATTCCCGAAAACTGGTCGGTTGTAAGATGTAAATCTGTTGGTGAATTTAAAGCTGGTAAAGAATCAAGGCAATTCAAACAATATCCAGCCTGTTTAAATGAGGATAAGGAAGCATAAGTTGTTAAGTTCACAGATGTACCTGCTTGAGCAAAAACTGCTGAATTAGTATGACAAACATTATAATCACAATTCAGGAAATGGGATAAATCATTTTTATAAACCATGCACGAATCAGCTATAAGAATATTATTATAGCAGCTTGCCCAATAAATACTATCATTAGTACTATAGCAAACACATGAACTATTTGTATCTCCATTAATAATATTTACTGTATTAAAAACAAAATCAATGTCTGATTGATACCAAAATTCTACCCCATAAGCGGTCCAACCTGGTCTATCTATTGAAATAAAATTATTATAGACATTAATATCCCAACTCTGGGTACTAGTTATTCCACTGACAGTGTTGATTATTTTATTTTTAAAAACATGACAAAGATAACTATGAAAAAATAATCCTACATTTCTGATTGAATCAATTGTAGTCTCGATATGATTTGATTCTATAATAGTATAATACCTATTTTCACAGCCAATTCCACAATACTTAAAATCAGAAATAATATTTTCAAAAACATATAAAGTATCCTGATAATTAGGTGGGTAAGTGGGGGGTGTGCCATTATATGAATTTATTCCAATACTTCCATTCTTTATTAAATTGTGTGAAATTTCAATATCACAACCATTACTTTTAATATTAATATGATGTGATAATCCTTTTTGACCACCAATAATTACATTATTTTTAATTGATATATTATTTGAATTGGATTTTATTTCAATTACACCTGATACTAATCCTGACCCATTAACACCAGTTCCAACTGCCTCAAGTGTGAGATTTTGAAAAGTAATATATTTTGTACTATCAAATTTCAATACGAAAGCATTGTTAGTTTGAATATTATACTTTAACACTACATCAGTGCTATCGCCAGATAAAGATTCAAATGTTATAGTATTAGTTGCACTTGTATTATTTATGTATGGAATGACAATTTGCTCTGTATAAGTGCCGGAATCAATTTTAAAAGTAACTTGCCCTGCCACTCCAACCTGAACTAAAGAATCAATGGCAGAAGTAAAAGATGTAAAATCACAGTTAGCGTTTGCTTGATTACTAATTAAATAATTCCCTGACAAACCTTGTTGAGCAAACAAAGAAGAACTAAGGAAAACAAAAAACAGAAGATTGATAATTGATTTCATAATTATTATTTTTAGATGATTTACAATAATACAAAAAATATTGTTAATAAAGAAATATTATAAAACTATTTTTCTTTAATAAATAATTATTTATATTTGCGTGAATATTACGATTGTATAAACTTAAAGAGAATTTAATTATTAGTATTTTAGATATATGAAAATATGATAGAAATAAGGGGAATAGTGTTTATACAACTGTTTTAGGCAAGCGGAAAAAACTAAATCGAAATGAAAAACATTTTATTAATAATGGTTGTATTGGGAATCGGGATTAATAATTCATATTCTCAATGGACGCAGACAGATGGCCCTTATGGAAGTTCTAATGTAATGGTAGCTTTTGAGTATGATTCAAGTTATTTTGCATCAACATATTTAAGTGGATTTTTTTCTAAATCACCCCTTGAGAACTCATGGAAGCTTCATTCAGATTTTTATTTCAATACCTTTACAATAAAAGGGGATAGCTTATTTGCAGATGCTCATTATTTCTCGGGAGGGGTAAGCAGAGATAAGGGGCTATTACTTTTTGATTTGAAAAACCCTGATGTAGCTCCGATAATTATAAGTACAACTAAAACAAAAGCATTAAATCATACAGATAGCTGTATTTTTGGAGGAAGTGAAACTTTTGGTTTTTTTAAATTGAATTATGATGGCTCTGGCTATACATCTTACAATAATGGTTTACCAAAGGATACCGTTTGGACTCCTTACGGAACACATTATGAAACAAATGTTACAGCAATCGAAGTAACAAATGATTACATTTTTTCAGGTACAGATAGAGGTATTTATCGAAGTGATTCTAATCTTATTAATTGGGATGAAAAAAATACTGGATTATCAATAGGGAATGTAACTTTTATTAAAGAAATACAGGATACTATTTACACATCAATAAATGGGAATTTGTATTATAGCTCTAATAACGGTAATAATTGGTTTCTGATTTATTCAACTCCTTCAAATATCACTTCTTTTCAAAAAGAAAACAATGAGATGTATTTAAGCACATCAAGCAATGGAATTTTTTACTCATTGGATAATGGTGCAAATTGGAATACAATGAATTCAGGGTTAACTGACTTTTCTGTTAACTTCGTATTTAAGTATGGTAATTCAATTTTATGTGGCACCAAAACAAAGGGTGTTTTTCAATTTCAAAGTAACGTATGGTCAGATAATAATTCAGGTATGATTAGTTCATATATAAGGTCTATTACTGCTGCAAATAATCAAATAATATCAAATAGTTGGGAGAAAGTATATAAACTGAGTGCAAGTGGAAGTTGGACAGATATTTCTCCAAATGTTAACTATGAATTTTTCGCATCAATAGAATCAATGAACGATACAGTTTTTCTTTCTGTTAAAGCATCAATGAATCATTTATTCGTTATTTACAGCCCAAATAATGGTACTTCCTGGCAAAATTTAATTAATCCAGTCCCTTTTTCACGAGATGATCCTTATGGTATTTATTGTGATAATAGTAAGTTGTATGCTTATGAAGATGAAATAATGTATTATACAAATAACTTAGGATTAAGTTGGACAGATATAAGTTTACCATCTCAATTTTGTAATTATTTTTTTGGCTTTTTAGTTTACAATTCTATACCATTTGCCTTTTCTTGTGGAAACGGTGAACTTCTAAAACTTAATAATAGCTCATCTTGGGTATTGGCAAATAATGGACTTCCAACAAATAGAGGAATCGAAGGTATGGCATATTGTGATAGCGCTTTATTTTCATATATCTCAGCAAGTGGCATGTATGTAAGTTTTGATAATGGTAGTTACTGGTCACTTGCAAGTAACGGATTGTCAACGGATGGTTATATTCGTGATTTTGCATATCGTGGTCAACAATTGTTTGTTTCTACTGAAGATGGCGTTTTTGGTACAAAAAATTATGGACAGAATTGGTATGCGTGTAATGATGGTCTTAAAAATTTAAATACAAGTTCACTTGAAATTCTTAATGATACATTATATGTAGGTATATACGGAAATGGTATATGGAGATGGGCTATTGATGATATTAAGCTGTCAATATCAGAATTTAATAGCAAAAAATATGATATTAAGATTTATCCAAATCCAGCTACAAATTATTTTATTATTGATAAAGGGAATATTGAAATTGAAAATATCAAGATTATTGATTTAATGGGCAAACATATCATCTCTGAAAGATTTACTACGAATAAAATTGATGTTCAAACAATTCCAAATGGAATATATATTCTTGTCTTAAGCTCTGATGGAGAAATTTATAATAATAAAATAATAATAAACAGATAAATCTGCCAGCCTATAACAAAAACATTGTTTTCAAAAGAAATATTATAAAACTATTTGCCTTTAATAAATAATTTGTTATATTTGCGTGAATATTACGATTGTATAAACCGAAAGAGAATTTATTTATTATTATTTTTGACATATTAAATTTTTAGCCATTAAAACGGCTTTTAATACTTTACAAAAAACATTGAAACGTTTTTTTGTTTCGGCGTTAGCATTAATTAATAAACCGAATATATGGATATTTATAAATCAGTAATAGTTGGAGTGGTGTCAGGAATTTTGACAACTGCATTGATTTGGTTAGTTGTAAAAACATTTATTAAAATAGTTATTCCTTGGTATCAATCTATTATATATCGTGGAATTGATCTAAATGGTGATTGGTTTGGAATAGAATCAGTCGGAAAAAAAGAGAATTTTCCGAAACATTATGAACACTCCATCGATATCAAACAAACAGGGCATGTAGTAAAAGGATCTATTTCTGTAAAAAATGTTTTTGATGATGAATCAGATAATAGTATATCTGAATATATATTTCAAGGTGAAATTTCAGATAATTACTTGTTGATTTCCTACTCAAGGAAAAATAGAACTAAAATGGGTATGGGGGCATATCTTTTAAAAGTAACAGGACAAGGAGATTTCTTAATCGGAAGCAGCATATTTATGAACGCAAAATGTGAAATTCACTCAGTAAATGACATTATACTTGAGAGAAAAAATAACTAATGCCAACAACGCATTATAAACAATTGCCGTATGTCCCCGCTGGTGTGCGATTGTATCACGTTCCAAAAAATACTTTAAATCACACGAAAGGATTCGTACGATAGCGGTGCCAGTAGTGAGTTTGGATACACAAATATCATTCTATTGAATAATTTGGAAATCACAAATTGTGACATCCAATATATATTTTAATATTTTAAACCCCGCTGCTGCCTGATTGTATCACGTTCCAAAAAAAAACTTTCAATCATAGATATTTCCACGCTGGCGCGGATTTGCAATCCATGTCCGCAGGAAATTTACCTTCCCTAAAATTTCTCAAATAAATTCCAGAAATATCTCAATTTTGATAATTTTGCAATTAATTTTTCTAAAGCATTACAAAATGAAGATTGTTTTCAAAATTCTTATATTCTTAGTTTTAATTTTCAATGTTTCAATATCTTATAGTCAAAAGTATCCGCAAAATTATTTCAGAGCTCCTGTTGATTTTCCAATATTATTATCAGGAACATTCGGCGAATTACGTAGCAATCATTTTCATTCGGGCATAGATATAAAAACAAATGGAAGGAGAGGGGAGAAGGTTTATGCTGCTGCCGATGGCTATGTTTCAAGAATAAAAGTTTCTCCTTATGGTTTTGGAAAAGCTTTATACATAACACATCCCAACGGTTATGTTTCGGTTTATGCTCATTTGTTTTGTTTCTCAGGTCAAATTGCAAACTACGTGAAAAAGGAGCATTATCGCAGGGAGTCTTTTGCTATGGACATTTATCCCGATTCATCAAAACTTAGAATTAAAAAAGGACAAATTGTTGCCCTTTCAGGAAATTCAGGAAGCTCCGGCGGACCGCATTTGCATTTTGAAATAAGAGATGAAAAAACCGAAATTCCTATCAATCCCCTTTTCTTCGGAATAAAAGTTAAAGACAATATTCGCCCTTTTATTAGAAGTTATAAAATATTCCCTTTCGATGATTTTAGTGAAATAAATAATCGTAACAAAGCTTTAGAATATAAAGTTTTATATCAATCACCTAAATTAAAAATTAAAGACACTTTAACTTTGTCTGGGAAGATTTATTTCGGCATTCAGACCTATGACCAGCAAAATTATACAGCTAACAAAAATGGTGTTTATGAAATTAATCTCTATGTTGACAATAAGCTGATTTATTCGCAAGATGTGGAAAAATTCAGTTTCTTTGAAAGCCGCTACTTAAACAGCTTGATTGATTATTCCGAATATATTAAAACAAGAAAAAGAATACAAAGAACTTATGTTGCTCCAAACAATAAACTGAGCATTTATAAAAATGTTATTGAGCATGGAGTCTTTGATTTCTATGATAAAAAATTTCATAATGTAACTTATGTTGTTAAAGATTTTGCAGGAAATACATCAAAATTGTCTTTTGTGGTAAAAAGTGAAAAGCCCCACGCAGCCAAACCTATAGCTGCTATTCCAAAATCAAAGAACTCATTTTCTTATAAAACAAAAAATCATTTCGAAACAAAAGATATGATTCTTGATATTCCAAAAAATGCTTTGTATGAATCAATGACTTTTGAATATAAAACAGGAGCAGCAAGGAAAAACTCTTTTTCGAAAACCCATTACATCCATAATAAATTCACGCCTTTGCACAAATATTGTTCTTTGGCAATTAAACCAAATTCCACGCTTCCGGCAAGACTGAGAAACAAAGCATTGTTAGCAAAAACAAACAAAGCAGGCAGATTGGTTTCGGCTGGCGGGAAATGGGAAAATGGTTATGTAGTTTCAAAAACTCGTGAGTTCGGAGTTTACGTGGTTGTTGTTGACACAATTGCACCTAAAATCAAAGCTCTTAACATTTTTAACAATAAAAACATAAGTTCACAAAAGACTATTAAAATCCGGATTTCCGATAATTTCTCGGGCATCAAATCCTATCGTGGAACAATCAACAACAAATGGATTTTGATGGATTACGATGCTAAAACAAACACTCTTACCTATAAATTTGACAGCATTCTTTTAAAAGGGAAAAACAAATTCAAACTCGTTGTGAAAGATGATAAGGGGAATGTTGGGGTTTATTTGGCGAATTTATTAAAGTGAGTGCCTAGAGTACTTGGAGTGCCTAGAGTACTTAGAGTGCCTAAAGTGCCTAGAGTTTGGAGTACTTGGAGTTTAAATTATTTCAAAATCATTTTTATTAAGCCAGCCAATACTGCCGTTAGGGATTTTGATTTTATACCAATCGCTGATATTATCAAGCAATTGCAGTTTCAGACCTTCGTGGATAACAAAAAGGTCGGTGCTGTTTTCATCGGGAGAACTTTTAATAGTTACGGTAGGAGTGAAGACTATTGCTTCGTTATGGCTTATTAAATTTTTGTATTGTTGATAGGCAAAGCTTGCGGTAAGCAAGGAAATAAATAAAAATATAATGCTTAGATAAAAGGAAGTTTTTCTTAGTCCAAGACTTCTTGACAAACGGAATACAGTCAGAAAAATCAGGAATACAAAGAATGAAATCAAAGTAATCGTTGCCCAACTGTTTGAAGAAAAAATATTACACGCATTTCGCCACCACCTTTTTATAAAAATTTCAGGAAGGGGGTCAATCTTATCGCTAATCCGGCTATTTGCAACTTTCAGATTAAATTTTATATCATCGTCATTAGGTTTTAATTTCAATGCTTTTTCCCAATAAAGAATTGCTGCAGGAATATTATTGGTTTTAAAGTAGGAATTGCCAAGATTATAATATAGCTCCATTGCTTCGTAACCTTTGTCATCAATGTCTTTATATAGCTTTATAGCCCTATCAAAATTATTTTTGGAATATGCAGCATTTGCAGAGTCAATGTTTTGTTGATTTCCTGCAAAAGTAAATTGAGCAAGGATTATAAAAATTAATAATAATGATTGTTTACAAAACTTCATTTATAATGGTTTGTTTAAGTGATATTTATTATTCAAAATATAAATTTTAGTTTAATTTTATTTCTATTTCAACAATTTAACAATTTGCCAGTTCTTGTTTTTTAATCGTAAATTATTTCCCAATTCATCTTTGCCCTGTCCCTGAAGGGAATCAGAATTGAGAAAGAATTTACTACTTCTGTTTATTACAATTACATTTTATTAACAATTTAGCAATTAAACAATTTAACAATTTAACAATTTGCCAGTTCTTATTTTTTAATCGTAAATTATTTCCCAATTCCTCTTTGCCCTGTCCCTGAAGGGAATCAGAATTGAGAAAGAATTCACTACTTCTGTTTATTACAATTACATTTTATTAACAATTTAGCAATTAAACAATTTAACAATTTGCCAGTTCTTGTTTTTTAATCGTAAATTATTTCCCAATTCATCTTTGCCCTGTCCCTGAAGGGAATCAGAATTGAGAAAGAATTCACTACTTCTGTTTATTACAATTACATTTTATTAACAATTTAGCAATTAAACAATTTAGCAATTTAACAATTTAGCAATTTAACAATTTAGCAATTTAACAATTTAACAATTTAACAATTTGCCAGTTCTTATTTTTTAATCGTAAATTATTTCCCAATTCCTCTTTGCCCTGTCCCTGAAGGGAATCAGAATTGAGAAAGAATTTACTACTTCTGTTTATTACAATTACATTTTATTAACAATTTAGCAATTAAACAATTAAACAATTTAGCAATTTAGCAATTAAACAATTTAGCAATTTAACAATTTAACAATTTAGCAATTTAACAATTTGCCAGTTCTTATTTTTTAATCGTAAATTATCTCCCAATTCATCTTTGCCCTGTCCCTGAAGGGAATCAGAATTGAGAAAGAATTTACTACTTCTGTTTATTACAATTACATTTTATTAACAATTTAGCAATTAAACAATTAAACAATTTAGCAATTAAACAATTTAGCAATTTAGCAATTTAACAATTTAACAATTTAGCAATTTAACAATTTGCCAGTTCTTGTTTTTTAATCGTAAATTATTTCCCAATTCATCTTTGCCCTGTCCCTGAAGGGAATCAGAATTGAGAAAGAATTTACTACTTCTGTTTATTACAATTACATTTTCATTTTATTAACAATTTGAGTAAATTGTCTTTCTGTAAAATCATCCTTTAGGACCGAGGTAAAATTTTACAGGAAGATAATTTATGGTTTAATTTTATGTCTATTTCAACAATTTAACAATTTAGCAATTAAACAATTTAGCAATTAAACAATTTAGCAATTTAACAATTTAACAATTAAACAATTTAGCAATTAAACAATTTAGCAATTAAACAATTTAGCAATTAAACAATTTAGCAATTAAACAATTTAGCAATTTAACAATTTAACAATTTTTAAAATAACCCTAATATTTTATTAATTCAAAGCAATTCCTAACAAATACCTACCTTAATTCACTTTCAATTTTACTTATCGTTTCAATTCCTTCTTTATAAATTTGCTCCATAGTATCAGTTTTGTCACCCGGGGCAAAGCGAGCAAACTCGCAATTGTTTAATGTTTCAATAAATTGTTTTATCAGTTCCTGTTTTACATTTTTTTCTGTTAATGTTTCTTCAACCGTATCCATCGAAAGCTCCGACAATTGAATTGTAAATTTATCACCGATATATCCCCACAATGCTTGGGATATTTCTTCAAAAAATTCATTTCTTTTATTTTGTTTCAAAAAGTTGTTTGCAGCTTTAAGTCGTTTTTTTGCTACTCTCGTAGCTTTTTTATTTTTCATCAAAGCTATGTTACTTCTGCGTTGTAGTTGTTTTCGCCAAATTATAATAAATAGAATAAACAATATTGCAGGGCTTATCAAAAGAATAAAAAACAAAATTGAGCCGAAGAAAAATGTTCCCTTAAGTTTTAGCTTAAAAGCTTGATTTTTGATAAATCTTATGTCGCTTCCGATGTATTTAATATCTTCCTGATTTATGCTTGTTGAAACAACATTTGAAGCACTTCCGTCTCCTTTTCCTACTTTGATAATATATTCGGGTGTTGAAAGTGTTTTGTATTTTTTTTGTTTTACGTCAAAATAGCTGAATGACGCTGCTTTGATTTTATATGTTCCGGCATTTCGTGGAATAATAATATAATCAAAAGTCTTGCTGCCTGACACTCCTGAAGCATTTACTGAAACTTTATTTGAAATTTTGGGGTCATAAACTTCAAGGTCGGGAGGAAAATTAAAATCCAGCTCTTCAATTAATTTAATATTGCCACTCCCTGAGATTGTGATTTTTAGATTTGTAGCATCATTGATTTCCAGCTCCGACTTTGTTAGCTCAGCTTTTAACTTAAAACTTCCTATCATATTGCTGAAATTAGCAGGCTTTCCTTTTGAAGGAAGATGAAGAACATTTATTACTACAGGAGCCGATTTTGCATGTTGTACCGAGTTTACATAATAACGGATAGGGTTTCCATACATCATTTGTTCATAATAATTTCGTGGTTTTCTTGTTTTAACAGTTTGCACAACACATTCCACACTCATAGGGTCAATTTTTATTTTGCCGCTTTTTTGAGGAAAAAGTATAGATTTCTTAAACTCGATAACATTATACCTGACATTATTTATCATCTCCTGTTTTATCTTCAGTTGACCAATATCAATTTCTTCGGACCAAAAACCTGAATAAGATGGAAGTTTGTAATTTTTTATGGCAATGTTTAGTTTGCAATAAACTATTTGAGAAACAGTTATTGGTTCCCCTTTATAAACTTTTGTTTTGCTAACTATGGTTTTTCCAAACAAATCTCCTTTTGAAATTCCCTGCGACTGTGTGGATTTATTTGTTGAAACCCCGCCAGTTGACTTGTTTATCGTAAGTGTTACTTTAGGTGATTTATAAACATGTTTATTCCAATGAAATTCAACAGCTGCTATGGTGAAAGTACCAACTTTTTTAGGTTGCAAGATTAGTTTGTATTGGTAAATCTCCATGCCTCCACTTGTGCCAAAACCAAAACTCATATTCATGTTCATTCCGCCACTTTCGTCAACAACATCGAAAGCCGGCATTTGCGGTTTCCTGATTTGTATTCCCGAAAGGTTGAAAGAACCGCTATTTCCCTTATATTTTAATTTGTATAAAAGCTGAACCTGTTCATCAATAGAAGGGTTAGAACTGCTAATTTCAACATCAACAAAATAGTCTTTCTGACTGAAAACCAGCGATGATAATAAGATGAATAATATGGTTAATATCTTTTTCATTTAAGGATGTAAAATTACCAATCTTTGTCAATTTTAATATTACTTACTTTAACTTTCTTCTTTTGAAGCTTATCCAAAGTGTTTTGTTCGTCATTTTTCAATGCTTCAAGCATTCGTTCAGCATCTTCTTTTGATATTTCTTTTTCTTGTTGCTGCTGCTGTTTTTCTTCCTGTTTTTGCTCTTTTTCCTGCTGTTCTTTTTTATCTTGATCTTTCTTGTCTTGTTCCTTTTTATCCTGATCTTGTTTGTCCTTGTCTTTATTATCTTTATTATTTTTATTTTGTTCTTGCTGTTGTTGTTGGAGTTCTACAAGTTTTTTCTTAGCATATTCAAGATTATATTTTGAGTTAATATCATTAGGATTGATTTTCAAAGCATTTTTATAAGCTTCAATACTTTCCTTATATTTCTCTTGTTTTTTTTGAGGGTCTAAAGTGTCAGAATCTAAAGCATGTTTAAGTTTTGAGTTTCCTAAATTGTGAAATGCTTTAGCTTTTAATTCGTCAGATGTTTGTTTTTGAGTAAGGTCTTTAAAAACATCGGCAGCTTCTTCATAACTTTCTTGTTTATACAAAGCATCTCCCAGATTGAACAATGCTCTTTGTGATTGTGGAACCTTATCAATAGCTTTTCTGTAGTCAATTTCAGCATCATTATACTTTTTCGACTCATATTGTTTGTTGCCTTTGCGAACAAGCTTTGCTTCGTTTTGAGCATTGATTGCTAAGGGTAAACATATAATAATTAAGAGCAATATTTTTAGTTTGTTATTCATTTTTTATTCTTTGTCATTCGATGTCCATTTTGAATTTTAGTCATTCTGAATTTCAGTCATTTTATATTTTAGTCATTTCAAATTTCAGTCATTCCTTCTCTCGAAACAAATTCAACTTCCCCGCCCATTTGCTTTTTTTCTCAAAAATAAAAACTTCAAGAATTAACAAAAACAAGCAAAAGGCTATAAAGTATTGAAAGCGGTCTTCATAGTCAGTAAAAATTTTACTGTCGAATTCAACTTTTTCCATTTTATTAATTTCTTTAAAAATCTTATTCAAGCCTGCTTTAGTGTTGTTAGCTCTAACATAAGTGCCTTTGCCGGCAGCAGCAATTTGTTGCAGCATTGTTTCGTTCAAGCGTGTTATAATCGTATTTTCGGAATTATCTTTTTTATAGTCTTTGCTATATTGATTTTTATAAACGGGTATTGGTGCACCTTTAGGCAAGCCCATTCCTATTGTGTGAACAATGATTCCTTTGTCGGCAACAATTTTCGCTTGCTCAATAGCATCATCTTCGTGATTTTCTCCATCGGTGATAATTATGATGGCTTTATTGTTCTTTTCGCCTTTACTGAAAGATTTTTCTGCAAGTTCTATTGCCGAGCCTATTGCTGTTCCCTGAGTGCTGACAACATTCGTATTTACTGTTGATAGAAACATTTTTGCTGCTGAATAATCACTTGTAATAGGAAGTTGAGTGTATGCTTTTCCGGCAAAAACAATGATGCCAATTCTGTCGTTTTGCAGTCTGTCAACCAGTTTCGAAATAGCTTGTTTAGCTCTGATAAGACGGTTAGGTTTAATGTCTTCGGCAAGCATGCTGTTAGATACATCAAGAGCAACAATTAAATCAACTCCCTTGCGTTGCACTTTTTCCAATTTAGAACCGATTTGCGGATTTGCCAATCCAATCATCAATGAAGCGAAAGCAAACATAAGAACAACAAATTTAAAAACAGCTCTGCTTTTCGACACATTGGGAAGCAATCGGCTGATAACTGAGCTTTCGCCAAATTTATTAAGAGCTCTTTTTTTCCATCTGAGCATAAAAAAGAAAACTATCACAAATACCGGTATCAGCGATAATCCGTAAAGAAAATATGTGTTTTCAAATCTGAACATTTTTTATTTATTTATATCTTTTAATTAGCATTTGTCAATAAAGTCAAACAAATTTTGAATTATAACATCAAATAACAGAAATCAAAAAACAGGTAAATTCCAAATATCAATGATAAAATGTTTTAGGTCGTTTTGAACATTGATTTTTTTGTCATTGAGATTTATTTGTTCCCGATAATTATCGGGATTGGTGCTTGTCATTTGTTATTTTTTTTATTTTAGATTAATTAATTTTAATATTACGGTATTGTTTTAAAAACAGTATATCTAAGCAAAATTTCAATCAAAAGTAATACGGCTGCAATCAAAGCAAAAAGCAGGAATTCTTCATTTTTTCTACTAAACTCAGTTACATCAATTTTAGATTTTTCAAGCTGGTCAATTTCGGCATAAATATTTTCTAATTTTTTCTTATTTGTAGCCCTGAAATATTTACCGTTAGTTGTTTTGGCAATTTCCTTAAGAATATCTTCATCAATATCTACTTTAACATAATCGTAAGCATATTTTCCGTTGGGATACATTACAACAGGCATTTTAGCTTCTCCTTTAGTTCCAACGCCAATTGTGTAAACTCTGATTCCAAAAATTTTAGCTATTTCGGCAGCCGTAACGGGGTCAATTGAGCCTCTATTGTTGACACCATCAGTTAGCAAAATAATTACTTTACTGATTGCTTTGCTGTCTTTAAGACGATTCACCGAAGTAGCAAGACCATCACCAATTGCAGTTCCATCTTCAATCATTCCGGCTTTGATAGCTTCAAAAAGGTTTATTAAGATATCATGGTCTTTGGTTAGTGGGCATTGTGTAAAAGTTTCGCCGCTAAAAATCACCAGTCCAATCCTGTCATTAGGTCTGTCTTTTATAAAATCTACTGCAACTTTTTTTGATGATTCAATTCTGTTAGGTCTAAAATCCTGAGCAAGCATACTTGTTGAAACATCCATTGTCATCACAATATCAATTCCTTCAATTGAAATATCCTGACTGCTTGTGCTTGATTGTGGACGGGCTAAAGCAACAATAAGCAAAACAATTGCTAACATTCGTAAAACAAACAAAGAAGGAATCATGAGTTGCTTAAAACTTTTTCGTGTGTTTTCAATTGCTTCAGTTGTCGGAACCTGAATATCAGCAATACTTTTATTGCGTTTGAACAAATACCAAACAATAATCGGTGGAATTACCAAGAGTAAAAAAAATATATTCGGATTTGCAAAACTTATTTCTGAAAACATCACTGTTCTATTTTTGGTTCATTAATTTCTGCTTTTTCTGTTGGAGTTGTTTCCTGAACAAAATCCAAAGCATTTTTATAAGAAATATCATTTTCATCAGGCAAAGGTTGGGCTTTTGCAAACTTCACAAGGTCTGCCTGAAGAAGTATTTGGCTAAGTTTATTTTTTACATCCTGATTTTTTTCAAGCATATCAAAAGCCGGTAAAATTTCAGAGCTTGTCATCTCCAAAGCAGGGATTTGAAAGCGTCCTTCAATATACGTTCTAATAATATCTGTTAATCTTGAATGATATTCTTTGATTTTTCCACTTTGCCAAAGTTTTTTAATTCTGAGTTTTTCCAATTCTTTGAGAGCAACAACATGAGCGGGAATTTTAGGCTTTTTAGGTAGTTTTATTAATGGCTCAGATTTTTTTCGTTTTTTGAGATAATAAATAATTCCTAAAATTAGTAGGATTACAGCAATTCCTATTAAGATATATTTTACAACTTCTTTAAAAGTTACGGGAGCATTTATTGGGCCTTTTATCGGTTTGATAGCTTTTGTTGTGTCAACAGGAATTGTGTTAACTGTTAGTAATATTGGGCTGGTTTGAGCTGAAAATATGTTGGTGTCGTTTTCTTTGTGATAATAGAAATCATAAGGAGGAACAACATAATAGCCCGAATCAAAACTTGTAATTGTAAGCGACTGACTAAGTGTTATTAAATCGCCTTCTTCTAAAGTATCAATTTCAGTTCTTTTTAATACTTCAATCTCTTTAATTATGGTATCATTTATCAATGGAAATCTTACGTTAGTATTTTTTGGACAAGAAAATTCAAAATGTAAATTAATTTGGTCTCCGATTAAAATTATATTTGAATCAAGTTTTGCAACAGCATTTACTTGTGCATAGTTTTGCACAGCAGCAAAAATCAAAAAAACAAATAATATATAATTTTTAAATCTCATTTTTCTCTTCTTAAATTCTTATAGTGTTTGTCCTTACAAACTGAGTCTGGGATAGAAAGTTCGCTGACAAGGCTTGCGAAGTATAGGAATTCAGGAGTCCGTACGGATTACTGAATTATTATACAAGCGTTACGCAGTCGGCGGATTTTCTCGACAGACTATAATTAGTATCTAGCTTTTCTTTTCATAAATAAATTCATCAATGGTTTAACATAATCATCGTCAGTAGCAATATTCACAACGTCAACACCGCACTTCAAGAATAATTTTTTCAAATATTCTTCATGCTCATACCACCACTTTTTATAATTTTTTCGGACTAAAGCATCGGAAGAGTCAAGCCATATTTCTTTTTTTGTTTCAGCATTTCTAAAACGTGCCAAGCCAATATTTGGTATTTCAGTTTCTCTTTTATCAAAAATCCTAACCGAAACAATATCATGCTTTTTGTTAGCAATTTTCAGTGCATCATCAAAATTTTTATCAATAAAATCGGAAATCAAAAATGTGGTACATCTTTTCTTGATAACATTTGTAAGATAGCGCAAAGGCTCAGCTATATTTGTTTTTTGACTCTCAGTTCTGAAATCAATCAGTTCACGAATAATTCTTAGAATATGACTTCTGCCTTTTTTCGGTGGAATAAATTTTTCGATTTTATCACTAAAGAAAATTACACCCACTTTATCGTTATTATTTATCGCAGAGAAAGCAAGTACAGCCGAAATTTCTGTCATCAATTCTTCTTTGAGTTGTTTATGAGTTCCAAATTCATTTGAACCGCTAACATCAAGGAGGAGCATCACAGTTAATTCGCGTTCTTCTTCAAAAATTTTAATATATGGATGGTTAAAACGTGCTGTTACATTCCAGTCAATTGACCGAATATCATCACCGTATTGATATTCCCGAACTTCGCTAAAAGCCATACCCATCCCTTTAAAAGCACTGTGGTAATGCCCGGAAAATACTTGGCTTGACAGTCCACGTGTTTTTATTTCAATCTTTCTGACTTTTTTTATTAGCTCGGTTGTTTCCATTTTTTTCTCGTTACTCGTTACTCGTTGCTCGTTGCTTGTTGCTCGTTACTCGTTACTCATCACTCGCGAAGCTTGCTTCGTCCGTAGGATTGCCGGACATTGAGCGGAGTCGAAGTGTCGTTTCTACTCCGCTCAACGACCTATAAAATCTAAGCTTTATAATATCAAAAACAAGAGATTGATTTACTTGTTTCTCTATTTTCTATTCTCTATTTTCTATTTTCTTTTTATAAATTTAATATTTCGTCCCTACGGGACTTTGTTGTTTATACTTTTAATTTCTACAAATATCTCATCCCTGACGGGATTATTTTTTAATAATGAATTAACTAATTCTTGTTTTCTCTTTGTCCCTTTAGGGACATTATATTTATAGAAAATACAAAGAAGTTGAGTTTAAGTCCCGTTAGGGACGATATATTATTGAGTTTCTTTATATTATTTGCGTTATTCATGTTTTAATTAATGCTTATTATTTTTTGATATTCCATGTTATGCAGTTCAAAACGCCACCATCATTTGCGATTTCATTTGAATTAACTGGTATTACTTTACATTTAGGATATAATTTCTTAGTTTTTTCTAATGCAATACCATCTGAATCTAATTTAAATTGAGGAAATAAAATAATGTTTCCTATCTGGGCAAAATTTATATAAATTCCTTTAGCAGTATAATCGCTATCTTCATTTTTTTCTTCAACTACTTCTGAAGGAAAAGGGATAATATTTAAACCTGTTTTCTCAAGGGCTTTATCCATTTTTTTTCGCCAACTATTGCTTTCGTTAGAATAGTCTGCAACGAGTAAATCATTCTCATTAATAAATCTTATCATTCCGTCAGCGTGTCCAGTATAATCGTATGGAGCTTTTGGTATTAAATATACTTTATTAACTCCTAAATCTTTTTTTAATATGGATAATACAGTTTTAGGTTCAAGGTTTGAATTTTCATTAATTATTTTTTCTGTTAAAATTGCTATAGTTTTAGATTTGATAACATTGCCACCATCTATTATTAATTTTGAATTTTTCTTATGAATTTTTTCAATAATTTTTGTTTCAGAAGGGATTGTTAGTTTTGCAATATATTCAGGAAAAATATAATAATCGGGAAAATAAACAAATTGAATAAAATCATTTATTCCTTTTTGTATTGGCATATAATCTCTACACCAAATGTCTCTTGTGTTTTCAATAAATCTAAAATCAATATTATTATCAATTAATATTGGCTCTAATCGTTCCCAAAATGGCAAGTATTTTTTGTCTTTCTTGATTAAGGAACTAAAGTAAACGAAATTGGTTTCTTGGTCAATTATCATTTTATTTTCTTTATATTGGTTCTCAAAAAAAATCTTTCTGTCCTTAAGATATTCAAAGTATTCATCTTCTGAGAAAATGTCGCTTTTATCATTATTGCAAAAATAACAAGCTAAAACACAATTAGTTTTACTATACTCATTATTCTTTGAATCTAGTCTTTCTACTTCTAAGTGATGTCCTCTTTTGGTTCTTTTTGTAGATAAAAACTTTTTAGTAAATAGAGTAGCAATGACCTTCTCTTTAGTTTTACAGTAATAACATTTGCCTTGCTGTTTGGCATATTGGCTTATATACCATTTGTAAAACTCATTAAAATTCAAAAATTTAACTTTATCTTTATTTATGTTTTTTTTATTATTATACAAATTTTTTATACGTTGCATTTCCCTGATCTCATCAGATCGTTCTTTATTAATCTGATTTGATAGTTGAGTAAGTTCTTTTGATTTAATATCTAAATCAGAACAGACATTTTTCGCCAATTCGCAATTAATGAAGTATTTCTCAAAAATCTTGTCTTTTAATTCTGTTTCCATCTTTTAATGTTTTTAATTTAATTTATATGAATATCGAATATCGAACACTGATTAACGATTTTAGATTTTTTTGGGAGCTAAATATTGAGCTACTATGGAACTTCAACAGTATTTAAAATTTCATTAATAATTTCTTCGGTAGTAACATTTTCAGCTTCGGCTTCATAAGTTAATCCGATTCTATGGCGAAGCACATCATTGCAAACTGCTCTCACGTCTTCAGGGATAACATATCCGCGGCGTTTTATAAAAGCGTAGGCTTTGGCTCCAAGAGCAAGATAAATGCTTCCACGTGGCGAAGCTCCGTAATTAATCATTGAACTAAATTTTTCGAGATTATAATCAGCGGGATTTCTTGTTGCAAAAACTATGTCGGTAATATAATTTTCAATTTTTTCATCTAAATAAACTTCTCTAACAACTTTTCTTGCCTTCAGAATATCTTCGGGTTTTAAGATAGTATTATTTGTAGGAAATTCATTAGAAATGTTTTGTCTCATAATTTCTTTTTCTTCCTTTTTATTAGGATATCCGATAATTACTTTCAACATAAAACGGTCAATCTGTGCTTCGGGTAGGGGATACGTTCCTTCTTGTTCGATAGGGTTTTGAGTGGCAAGAACCAAAAATGGTTCTTCAAGGTCATAAGTTGTTTGTCCGATAGTAACATGGCGTTCTTGCATAGCTTCAAGCAAAGCACTTTGAACTTTTGCAGGAGCACGATTGATTTCATCGGCAAGAATAAAATTAGAAAATATTGGTCCTTTACGTACAATAAATTCTTCTTTTTTCTGGCTGTAAATCATAGTACCCAACAAATCGGCAGGCAATAAATCTGGAGTAAATTGTATTCTGCTGAATTTTGACTCTACGATGTTTGCCAGAGAAGTTATTGCCAGAGTTTTTGCTAAACCAGGAACTCCTTCAAGTAGAATATGACCGTTTGACAACAAGCCGATTAACAAACTTTTAATCATGTGTTTCTGACCAACAATAACCTTATTCATCTCAATAGAAACCATATCAACAAATGAGCTTTCCTTTTGTATGCGTTCGTTTAATTCTTTAATATTAGTTGTTTGTTCCATAATTATAATTTTAAAATTGTGTGCAAAAATAAGAAATGAAAGAATAAATATAAATTGATTTATGTTAAAATTTGTTAATGAGAAAATTTTTTGATTGTAAAATATTATTAAATTAAAAAAATAATAACTAATCAGTGTTAAAAAGGTTGAAGTTAATTACAATCTTTCTCTGTGAAACAGCTATTACACAATTTGCTCAAAGAAGCACAAAGTAACACTAAGACTAAATAATAATTATTAAAAACCTTTATCATTATTAATTTTCAGCACAAGATTAGTTACAAAAATTATTTATCGTTTAATAATTACCTTCTTTTTCCATTTACCAGTAAGATAATAAATATATGAGAGAACAAATCCTACAACCCAGGCAATAGGAATGCCCCACCAAATTCCATCACTTCCTAATCCAACATCTTCGCGAGATAGATAATAAGAAAACGGAATTCGTAACAGCCACAAAGAAATTAGTGTGAAAAACATTGGAATAAGAGTATCACCGGCACCACGTAGAACTCCTTGAGTAATAAACATTGAAGAGAAAACAATATAAAATCCACCGACTATATAAAAGTAAGAAACTCCAATTTCTATTACCTCTGCGTCGGAGGTGAATAATCCCATTATTTGTTTCCCGAGTAGCAGAACAGTAGCAGTAACAACGATAGAAATTATTGATGTCATTCCCAATGTTGCTTTATAAGCTTTTTTCACTCTATGAATTTTATTTGCTCCAATGTTCTGCCCAACAAATGCTGTTAATGCGACAGAGAAGTCCATAGCGGGCATGGCTGCTAAAGAATTTATTCTGCCGGCAACTGTATAAGCAGCGAGAGTAATAGTGCCAAAATCATTTACAATTCTTATTAAAGCCATCATTCCAAGAGCTACGAAAGTTTGCTGTAATCCGGTTGGAACTCCAATTTTAACGCTTTTTAAAAAAATATCTTTATCAAAAGTTAAATTTTTAAATGAAATACGTATTATTGAATGGTATTTATTCAGATAAATAACAGCTATAATAAATGCAATTCCCTGGGCAAGCACTGTTGCATAAGCAACGCCTTCAATTCCCATTTTTAAAACAATAACAAAAAATAAGTCAAGAACGATATTTAAAAATGTTGAAATAATCATGAAATACAGAGGAGTTTTCGAATCTCCCAAACCTCGTAAGATGGCGTTTACTGCGTTTAATCCGAATAGCAATATCAATCCTGATGCAAATATTTTGAAATATAATATTGCTTGTGGAACAACTTCCGGAGGTAATTTTAATAAATCAAAAATTTCTTTGCTGAAAACAAAACTTATAATTGTAATAAATATTGAAGCGAAAAAAATTGTGATAAAAATTGTATCAATAGCGCGTTTAACATTTTTTATGTCATTAGCTCCATAGTATTGAGAAATGACAATTGTTGCACCTATAGAAACTCCAATAACAAGTGAGATAAGAACAAACAAAACAGGGAAAGATGCTCCAACTGCTGCCAGTGCTTCAGTTCCTATATAATTGCCAACAATAGCACTGTCAATAAGATTATAAGATTGCTGAAATAGATTCCCTAAAAGCATAGGCAATGCAAACAACAAAATTGTCTTACTTTCTTTCCCTACAGTTAAGTCTTTCATGGAATTTTTATAATAGAAGCAATATTTGAAAAAAATATTTGCGAAAATAATACTTTATAAGTTATAAGCTAAAAAAAATATGGAAATGAGAAGTTGGGAGTTGGGAGTTGGAAGTCTGAAGTCGTGAGTAAACAAATTTCTTTACATTATTTCTCCACTAAAATAACAGTATAATCTTTAATTGATATATTTATTAACTGTACTTAACAATATGTTAATTTGTATAGGTTTTGTAATTAAATCATCGCAACCAGCTTGTAAAACTTTTCCTTTTTCATTTGTCATAACATAAGCAGTTTGAGCAATGATTGGTATGTTAGGGCGGAATGCTTTTATTTGTCTTGTTGCTTCATAACCATCTAATTCAGGCAATTTAATATCCATCAAAATTAAATTAATATCATCATTATCTTTGCACATTTCAACAGCTAATCTGCCATTTTTTGCCCACATTATTCTTGCTTTGGTTTTACTTATTGCTGCTTTAATAAACTCATAGTTAGGGATAATATCTTCTACAATAAGAATTAATTTATTTTCCCAATTGTATTTCTTATTCCAATCAAATGTAGTTCTGGAGAAAGTGTTATTCATGGTTATTGTTTGTTAATTTAGATGTAAAAATACTATTCTTAAGAATTAAAGTCAAATTTTTTAAGTAATATTTTTAATAATTTATTATTAGTCTTAAATTCTCGTTAACAAAATTAAAAAAAAAGCCCTGAATAATTCAGAGCTTTTAATTTCTTCTTCAAACGCTTACTTAATATCTTTTCCCATTTGTTCAGGAGAGCCTGAAATAGATTTACGCATTTGAGTATCAGCTTTGATATTTTCAAATTTATAATAATCCATGATTCCAAGATTTCCTGTTCTGAAAGCTTCGGAAATTGCCATAGGTATCTGAGCTTCGGCTTCAATAACTTTAGCTCTTGCTTCTTGAGCTTTAGCAATCATTTCCTGTTCAGAAGCTACAGCCATAGCTCTTCTTTCTTCGGCTTTTGCCTGAGCAATATTTTTATCTGCATTTGCTTGATCCATTTGTAAAACAGCACCAATATTTTTTCCAATATCAATATCTGCAATATCAATTGAAAGAATTTCAAAAGCAGTACCAGAGTCTAATCCTTTTTCAAGAACAACTTTAGAAATTGAATCAGGATTCTCTAAAACTATTTTATGCGAATCAGCTGAGCCAATAGATGAAACTACACCTTCGCCAACTCTTGCAAGAACAGTTTCTTCGCCGGCACCACCTACTAATTGTTTGATGTTTGCACGGACAGTAACTCTTGCTTTTGCAATTAATTGTATTCCGTCTTTTGCAACAGCGGTTACAGGTGGTGTGTCAATTACTTGAGGATTAACTGACATTTGAACGGCTTCCAAAACATCTCTTCCTGCTAAGTCAATAGCAGTAGCAGTTTTGAAATCCAGCAGCATATTTGCCTTATCAGCAGATATGAGTGCGTTTACAACTGATTTAACTTTTCCACCTGCGAGAAAATGTGCTTCTAATTCATTTCTGTTTAATTTTAAACCAGCTTTTGTTGCTGCTATTAAATTGTTTACAATAACAGATGGTGGTACTTTTCTCCAACGCATAAGTATCAATTGTAAAAGCGAAATTCTAACACCTGAAACAAGTGCTGTGAACCACAAGCCTACTGGTATAAAATAAAAAATTAGCCATAATCCAAATAAGGAGGCAACTCCTATTGCTATAATTATTCCAATGTTTTCCATAATAAATTTATTTTTTTAATTTAACATATATTTTATTTGCTTCGATTTTAGTAACTACAATTTTAGAATGTTGGTCAATAAATGCTCCTGTGGAATGAACTTCATAAAATTCACCGTTTATTTTAGCTTTTCCACCAGTTACTAAACGGGATACGGTTTCGCCAACATCTCCTTTTTTTAACTTTTCTTCATCAATAGTATTTACTTTACTACTGATGTTTGATTTTAACATAAGTTTATTCCATGTTTTTGACCTTATTGCAAAAAATAATAGAATCAATGTTAGTACCGCAGTACTCCCAAGTGTAATATGTCCTGCAGTAGCTCCATAAACAGCATAAGATTTATAAATGCTAAAAGCTAATAATGCAAATCCAAAAATACCAACAACGGTAGTTCCGGGAACTACCAGAGTTTCAAGGATTAGAAATAATAAGCCAATTAATATTAGAACAATAATAATAGTCCAGGACATTTTTTTTGTTTTTAAATACTTAAATGCAAAAGTAATTAAAATAATAATACAGAATTCAAAAAAAAATAATTTGTATAAATTTATTAAATGAAAATATTTTTTTGTTTTTTTGTAAAAAATTATAATTAAAACCATAATTAAAATAATAATAATATGACACTAATCATAAAAGGCTCCGGCCTAACCATCGAAGATGTTGTTGATGTTGCAAGGAATAACAAAAAAGTTGAACTTCATCCCGATTCAATCAAAAAAATCAATATTTGTAGAGCAATGCTTGAAAAAAAGATTATTGCAGGTGAAATAATGTATGGAGTAAATACCGGAATTGGTGAATTCTCTGAAGTTGTTCTAGACGCAAAGCAAGTAAAAGATTTTCAGAAATATTTAATTTACAATCATGCTGCAGGAATTGGTGACCCTGCACCCATTGACTATGTTAGAGGAGCAATGCTAGGCAGAATTAATGTTCATGCACATGGTAACTCAGGTAATCGTATTGAGATTACTCAAACTTATGTTGATATGCTTAACAAAGGAGTAACTCCTTTTGTTTGTCAAAAAGGTTCAGTTGGAGCAAGTGGTGATTTAGCACCTATGTCGCAAATTGCTTTATTATTGATGGGTGAAGGAGAAGCATATTATAAAGGAGAACTACTTGATGGAAAAGAAGCTATGGATAGGGCAGGCATTCCGATTCCCGGACTTCAGGCAAGAGATGGTCTTGCTGCAATTAATGGTTCAAATCTTTTAACAGCTATGAGTGCATTAATGTTATTTGAAGCAAACAATTGGTTGAAGCAAGCTGAAATTGCAGCTTCAATGTCGCTGGAAGCATTAAAAGCTAATATGAAACCATACAACGCTTTACTTCATGAAATTCGTGGTTTTAAAGGTGCAATAAGAAGTGCAAATTCTATTAACAAATGTGTTGCAGGTGGCGACTTGAAAGAAAATAAAGTCAAATGTAAAGTTCAGGATGCTTACTCAATGCGTTCAACACCTCAGGTGATTGGAGCAGCTCACGATACTTTAAAATTTGCTCGCTCACAAGTTGAAATAGAACTTAATGGAGTTGGTGATAATCCGATTTTCTTTCCTGACAAAAACATGCAATTAACAGGTGCCAATTTTCAGGGAAGTCCAGTTAGTTTGCCAATGGATATAGTTGGAGCAGCTATTACTATGGTTTCAGTGATGTCTGAAAGAAGAATGAATAGATTGAATAATCCTGCTTTAAGCGTTGGTTTGCCTGCATTTTTAACTAAAGGAGCCGGAATGTTTTCAGGATTAATGCTTAGTCAATACACTGCCGACATGCAAATTGTTGAACAAAGAATTTTGTCAATGCCAGCATCAATTCAATCAATTCCTGCTGCTGCTGACCAGGAAGACTTTGTTTCTATGGGTATGAATACAGCTATCAAAAATTTCCAGATAATGGATAATGCTTATGGAATTTTAGGTATTGAATTTATGGCTGCTGCACAAGCTTTAGACTTTAGAAAAGAAGAATACGGCTTTGGAAAAGGTGTACAAAAAGCAAAAGATGTAATCAGGAAATATGTTGATTTTCTTGAAATTGACCGACCATTATATCCTGACCATACTGCAATGAAAGAGTTAGTAAAATCTTGTGAAATTCTTGAAGAAGTTGAAAAAGAAGTTGGTAGTTTGGAATAAAAATATATTGTTAAATTGTTGAAAAAATAGTTTCACTTTTTTTATCACTTTAGCATTATAATAAACAAATAATTGAGCCTGTTGAATTAATTTTCAACAGGCTTTTTTTTTATTACAAAATTTGGATTTAAAAATATTTTTAATACATTTGTGAGGTAGATAAAATAAATTATTAACTAAAACCCTAAGATTATGTTTAGTACTATGTTTGTTTTCCCTTTTCTATTAGCAGTATTTATGATTATTGCTTATTGGATTGTATTCGAAAAAGCCGGTCAACCCGGATGGGCTATTCTTATACCAATTTATAACATTATTATTATGTTAGCTGTTGCCAAAAAACCTTGGTGGTGGTTATTTTTATTTTTTATTCCATTAGTAAATATTGTCTTTGTTATTATGATGCTAAATGGAATTTCAAAAAATTTTGGCAAAAATGAAGGTTTTACTGTTGGTCTAATTTTTCTTTCTATTATATTCTGGCCAATTCTTGCTTTCGGTGATGCTAAATATATTAAAGAAGAAGAAAATCCTCCTGCAGTAGTAGAAGCAGAAAAATAAATTTTATTCAATTAAAAGGTAATTATTAATATTCAAGAATTATGGAAAAAAATATTGAATCTGACAGTTCAAAGCTGGAAACAAAACAAAGACCTATTTTTCTAAAAGTTTTGTGTATTTTAAGTTTTGTTGGAATAGGTTATGAAGTTTTTAATAATATTTTTGGATTAATCTTTTTTTCATCAGGTTTTCTTGATAAAATTCAAACAATACTCATTGATTTTCCTGACCAAGAACCAATTCAAATATTAGAAAGTTTCGGATATTTTGATATGTTAAGCATTATATCTTCAACAGGCTCTACAATAAGTATTATTGGTGTTTTTGGAGCACTTATTTGTCTTGTTGGTGTTTTGCAAATGTGGAATATGAAGAAAATAGGATATTATATTTATTTTGTTGGAGAAATTGGAGTTCCAATAGCAATTGCTTCTATTTGGGGCGCATCAAATACCTTCTTAATGATGATTTCTGTACTTGTGTTTATTTTTCCTATTGCATTTGTAATCATGTATGGCTTCAACTTGAAGCATATGAAGTAGGTTGAAAAAAAATATCATAAAAAAAAGAACGATAAGGTAAATCTTATCGTTCTTTTTTTTTAATTTTTTTAGGATTATTCTTTTACCAATTTTCTTACAATTGTTTCTTTATCATTAGAAATAACAACAAAATATATTCCAGCGGATAAGTTTCTGCTTAGCTCAATTTTATTATTGGAACTGTTAGCTTCAATTACTTCTACTTTAATCAGGATTCCTAGTTTGTTTCTCACTTCAACTTTGACATTATATTTTAGTAAAGTATTGAAATCAATAGAAATTTCATTTGTAAAAGGATTGGGGTAAACATCAATAGAGCTTAGTTGATTTTCTGAACAATTCACAGCTATAACTTTAGAATATTCAAATTTTCCATCAAAATCTACTTGCTTAAGTTTATAATAAGTTTGAATATTTTCCGTGTTTTCAACAATTGATTTATAGTTTAAAATTGTATTGCTGTTTCCTGCTCCGTCAATTCTACCAACTGTTTGAAAGTTTTCCGCATCAAATGATTGTTGAATTTCAAAATGTGAGTTGTTGATTTCTGATGCAGTTGACCAATTTAGTTCAACAGAATTATTAGGTTTACATTTTGCTGAAAAATCTAACAAACTAACAGGTAATGGAATACCTTCATCTCCAGCAGTCCACCAACTAAAACTGTTTATTCCTGAAAGAGTAATGTAATTATCAGTTGTATTTACCACTCCATTCATATCTATCCATGTAGAACCGGCATTTGTTGATTTGAATAAAATCAAATCAGCTTCATCACATCCATTTAATTCTGAATCAATATAATTAAAAACTATTGTTGCATTTGAAGGAGAATTTGCTGAAGAAACCGTATAATATCTTTTTATTCCTGTGTTGCTATTTCCTGTTTGAGCTGCATGTCCCCGAATAATTGTAGTAGAACCTAAGTTACTTGCTTCAGTTATTTTCAATCCAAGCCCGGCAACATTTTCATCAACGTTACTTAAATTTCTGGTTGTTTGAATTGTTCCTGAAGTTCCATAAACGTTATTGCCGGTTGTTTCTGTTAAAGTTGCATCTGGACCAAGAGTTATAACTCTACCGTTTAAATTAAGTCCATTATTAAGGAATAAATTTCCATTAACAGTAATATTTGAGTTTAACGTAAGTGGAGTACCAGAATATATAGTTAGGTCATAACAAACTGCACTGGCTACAACAGTAGGATCGTTACTTACATCAGGAAGGTTAACTGAATGTGCATCTGTTGGCACTACATTTAAATCCCAATTGCTTGCCGTATTCCAATCATTATCGGTAGAACCAGTCCATGTAATTAGAGTTTTTGAAGAACCAAGTGAATTTTCATAAGCACCCATATCAGCAACTGTGCCACCTCCAGGACGTGTATTTCCTTCATAATCTGTTGTAATTCCTGTAATATTAACACCAGCACCAATACAAGGGCTTGAACCAACCAAATGGAAATTATTTGATGCTAAATCTAAAAACTGTGGATTACTATTGATACTGTTAGCATCCTGCCCGGTGTATGTTTGAATATCACCCAATGTTGTTTTGTCCTGCCAGGTATATGGAGTATATAATTGGGCTAAAACACCACCAGTACCTGAAGCAATGCAATCATTGTAATCGATACTCAGGCTGGTATTACAACCTAACCTTAATGCATAATGTTTACCACTTCCACCATTATTTGATCGTTTATTGATAAAGAGATTATTCTTAATCACAGTATTATAATTATTAGATGTATTTGTTCTGTAAAAGCAATAGGTATCGTTACTTCCGGTGGTAGCCTCGCCCATGACAATGGCTGTATTGTAATAATAGGAACCACTGGCCGATCCGTCATAAAAGGCATATAGCCTAGTACCTTCTATATTATTTCCATCGGCATCCTTTCCGAGAACTATAATATTATTGGTGAGCACATCGCTCTCTGAAAATGGATTATAATGAAGGTATATACCATAAGCAGGCTTATCGTTGTCGGCACTAATCTGATAAATAAAGTTGTTGCCAATCATGCCGAGTCGTCCGGGGTAATGTATTCCTGACACCTCGCCTGCACCGCCTGTAATATTATACACCTCGTTATAGTTGATATAAATGGGTGTGGTTGTTCCTGCATAGTTTGCCATAATACCACGAACACCCCCTTTTGAGGTAATATTCCTGACAATGTTTGAAGATATCGTTCGGGTAACAGGCTGTGTTTCGTTATTTCTATCAGCAATACCAATTGTATAATAACCATATTGGTCATCATTTCCATAATTAGTAAAATTCTGTACAATATTTCCACTTATGGTATATGGGTACCTATCATTAGAGTTGGTTAAAATTCCATAAACACTTGTATTATTGGAAGGGTTATATTCGGAGTATCCTATGATAATAGGTGCCAAGGGATATCCGATTACGTTATTATTAATCTCGATATCTCCACTTGAGCTGTAATCTGAGTTTATCAGGAAGCAAGTTATTCCACCTCCGGTTGGATTTGATGTTGTACCTGTGTTAATTCCACCAAAATGGTTACCATTAAACTCTGCATGATCCATTGCAGAATAACTACGCGTGAATACACCATAAAAACCAATACCACCAGATGTGTTCAACACAATTGAATTGGGATTGGAATCTGAGCCAAATGTATTTTCATTAATATAATAATCAGATTGTGTATAGGGATTGCTCGTCTCAAGGTAAATACCATAAAAGTAGAAACTCGAACTTGCATTAGTATAGTTGATTTGAATCCCCCCGATTTCGTTCCCACTAATTAATACAGGATCATCCGTTCTAGCATTATTATGTATTCCATAAAACTTGGCATAGGATTTTGCAAAACTCATCACAGACACTCCTGTTCCGCTGACATTGGCATATCCCATTACATTTCCGGTCACATTCAGGTTTTCGCAAAAATTCATATCAATGCAATAAAAATATTCGCAAGAAGTAGTAAATGTTTTGCTACTGCTTTGATAAAATTTATTGTTGGCTATACTGCCTCCAATTATATACCTTAGTAGCACGCCATAGTTTGAATATGCATCAGGTTTTCCAAAGTCATGGATATTGTTTCCGGTAAAATTAATATTTGTATATGTATCAGTACCACTTGATACAACCATACTGGTATGATTTGAACTGTATGGCCCCAGGTCGCAGTTAGAAATGGTGATATTCTCCGCTCCATAATATCCTTCGAAACTCAGATACGGAGTTGTAAGGGTATTTCCGCGGATGGTACAGTTTTGTATTGTTACATTTTCAATAGGAACATCGGATACTCCATTGATAATATAACCATAAATATCGATCACCTTACCATAGCTTGAATTTTCGCTTGTACTGGTGTTGATCAATGTTAAACTATTGGTTCCATCGTTCAACCCATCAAAAGTTATATTGTCTGCCGATCTAAGATGAATGAGCTGAGTACTAACATTACCTGAAATAGTTCTGTGTCCGCCATTTGGCATAACGCTAACACTTGTATAACTGGCCGATCCATATCCGGTTTCGTTGAGCATGGCCGATGCGCTCTCCTTAGTATCCCCGGTAAGTGAAATGGCGATAACACCCTGGTGTGTACCGTCATTAATTTTATCAAAAGCATCTTTTAACGTAGCATATGTGTCGCTGGTTGTACCGCTTGTTGCTGAAACATTAACCGGATTATTCGCAATGCTTCTCGAACCGGAGGGATTTGTTACATATGGTGTTTTTGTATTGCCCCCTGAGATAACAGATGTACATTGCCCATCAACAACATTAGTAATTGTTGCAGATGCTGATATATCATAAGCAAGCCAAAAATAGTTATTTCCATTTGCAAGCGATTGTGTGCCTGTAACTGTATATGAACTGGATGGACTTGACTCTGTTGAACCAAATTGTGTTGATGTAGAAAAAGTAGTGCTTGTTGTATAATATACTTTTGCATTGCTTATATCAGAAGTACTGCTTGTTCCTGTTGTGTTAAATGTAATGGATGTTGTATTTAATAAGCCAGAACCAGCTGTATTAACCACATTCAACCTGATTATTTCATTATTATTCAATCCCCGGTAAACATCGGAAGTTGATGCAGTTTCGGTGGTTGTGGAAGTTATAGGGTCTTTTATTGTCCTTGAGCCGGTCGGAGCAGTTACTGTTGGTGTTTTAGCTGCCCCTACTGAAGTAATGGATGTACATTCCGCATCTACTACATTGTCAAGTGTTGCACCGGATGGTATATCATAAGTAAGCCAAAAATAGTTATTTCCATTTGCAAGCGATTGATTACCTATAACTGTATATGAACCGGATGGACTTGATACTGTTGAACCAAATTGTGTTGATGTAGAAAAAGTAGTGCTTGTAGTATAATATACTTTTGCATTGTTTATATCAGAAGTACTGTTTGTTCCTGTTGTGTTAAATGTAATGGATGTTGTATTTAATAAGCCAGAACCAGCTGTATTAACCACATTCAACCTGATTACTTCATTATTATTTAATCCCCTGTAAACATCGGAAGTTGATGCAGTTTCAGTGGTTGTGGAAGTTATAGCGTCTTTTATTGTCCTTGAGCCGGTCGGAGCAGTTACTGTTGGTGTTTTTGCTGCACCTCCTGAAGTAACAGATGTACATTCTGCATCTACTACATTGTTAAGTGTTGCACCGGATGGTATATCATAAGCAAGCCAAAAATAGTTATTTCCATTTGCAAGCGATTGATTACCAGTAACTGTATATGAACCGGATGGACTTGATACTGTTGAACCAAATTGTGTTGAGGCAGAAAAAGAAGTGCTGGTAGTATAAAATACTTTTGCATTGCTTATATCAGAAGCACTGTTTGTTCCTGTTGTGTTAAATGTAATGGATGTTGTATATATTAATCCTGTTGCTGCTGCATTGACAACATTCAACCTGATTACTTCATTATTGTTTACACCTTGGTACACATCGGCTGTTGATGCAGTTTCGGTTGTTGTGGAAGTAATGGCGTCCTTTATCGTTCTTGAACCGTTTGGAGCAGTTACTGTTGGTGTTTTTGCACTACCATCAACTGTTACAGAAGTACATTCTCCATCTATTACATTGTCAACTGTAGCCCCATTAGGAATATCATATGTTAACCAAAAATAATTATTTCCATATGAGAGTGTTTGAGTGCCTGATACCACCAATGAGCCACTCGGGCTTGAAACAGTTGAACCAAATTGAGTTGAATTTGAAAATGTAGTGCTGGTAGTATAAAATACCTTTGCATTTGTGATATCTGAAGTGCTTGTTGTTCCGTTAGTATTAAAGGTAACAGATGTAATATCTAAAGGACTTGTAATTCCCGTAGTAACCACATTTAACCTTACAACAGAATTTTGTATTGTGCCTGTGTAAACATCGTCAGTAGTTGGTGTTTCTGTTGTACAAGAGGAATATGACATTGGAGTAGTTGAATAGGTAATATTTATTTTATCTACAGCCATATCACTTTGGTAGGAACTACCTGTTACACCACGAAACCTAAGCCGCATATCATTTCCTCCATATGCATTTAAATTAACTGAGGCACTTTGCCAGCTATCACCTTGATCCCCACTTAAACTCCAAATTGTAGTCCATGTGTTATATGGGCTGGAAGCAATCTCAAGATATAAGCTTCCCATGCTACTACCATACATGTGGTAGTAAAAATCAATCTGGCCTGTTGAAAAACTAAATGTTGGCCCTTCTAAATTTGCTGTCGTATTATTATAACCTGAGGCTTCGGTATAAACATAGTAACTTCCATCGTAAGCGCTTGACGGACCTGTACTACTTGAACCTGTTGAACCTGTCTTCATAGTCCAGTCCATATCATCACCGGTAACATTTACCCAGTTGTCAAAACCACTTTCAAATGAATCTTGATAGGTTTGAGCCAATAAGCTATTGCTAAATATAAATACTAAGAGAAATGTTGTTAATAAATAGATATTACTTTTTTTACTTAAGTTTATTAAATCTTTTTTAATAATTGAAACTTTTTCCTTAATACACGAAGGTTTTAAATGCTTTCTCATATTTTCTTGTTTTTTAGATAATTAAATCTTGTTTTTATAGTAATGTTTTTTATATAAACTATTCTCAATATTATAATAAATCTGTGTTTTAGAATTATCCCACAAATATACTGACTCAAAATATTAAAGTCAATGATTTTTATTATTTAAAAAACATTTATACTTCAGTCTTCTGCAGTGCTATATAGAATGGTAACTTCAAAGAGTTAACAACGCAAAAATAATAATCAAATATTTTCCCGATATGAGAATTGGTGAATTGTTTTAATGTTGAGACTAAAGAATTTTATGCTTTTTAGGTGTAAAAAAAAGGTGGGGTGAATTTTTTGTCTAAGAAATTATTTGAGTCCTTGCTTATTCTTTAAGCAATTTTCTTACAATTGTTTCTGTGTCATTAGAAATAATTATAAAATAAATCCCTGATGATAAATTTTTGTTTAGCTCAATTTTTTTATTGGAATTGTTAGCTTCAATTACTTCTTCTTTAATTATTATTCCAAGTTTATTTCTTACTTCAATTTTGACCTTGCTTTTTAGTAAAGTTTTGAAATCAATTGAAATTTCATTTGTGAAAGGATTTGGATAGACTTCAATTGTGTTCAGTAGATTATCTGAACAATCAACAGCAATTATTTTAGAATACTCAAATTTTCCATCAAAATCAATTTGCTTAAGTCTAAAGTAACTTTGAATATTTTCATTATTTTCAACAATTGATTTATAGTTTAGAATTGAATTACTGTTTCCTGCTCCTTCAACTTTGCCAATTGTAATGAAATTTTCTGCATCAAGAGATTGTTGAATTTCAAAATGTGAATTGTTTATTTCTGATGCAGTTGCCCAGTTTAATTCAATAGAGTTTTTATTCAAACATTTTGATGAAAAGTTAAGCAATTTTATAGGCAAAACTGAACCCGACTCAGCAGCAGTCCACCAACTAAATCCATCTATAGATGACAATGTAATTGTGTTGTTTGTTGAACTTACAGTTCCTCCAACTTGTGTCCAACTTAAGCCATCATTAATGGATTTAAATAATACTAAATTGTTTTCAGTGCTTCCATTTAATTCCGAATCATCATAGTTAAATACCAATGTTGCATTTAATCCAGTGTTAGTAGTAGGTGAAATTTTATAATATCTATTAATTCCTTTATCACCTCCCGGGCCCGTAATTGCAGTAGTATATCTTTCTACTGTTGTTGTTCCCATATTTTGAGTGCTAGAAATTTCTACACCCATACCGGCAACATCTTCATTTATATTTGATAAAGTTCTTTGAGTTTCTATTTTGCCGGATGTTCCTAAAACAAATCCATTAGATTCAATTAGTTTAGCAGATTCGGCAAGATATAATCTTTGTCCATTGAGGTCCAGATTGCTCTCTAAAATAATATTACTATTAACATCAAAACTTCCACCAATAAGCCAGTCTGAAGACAAATTTATAACTACATTATTACATACAGCTTCATCAGCTATACCAAAACTAGGTGAATTGCCACCACTGTAACTATAAATACCCAAGTTATCATACAAATCAGGCTTAGAGCTTCGACTCCAGTTTGCATCTGTAGTCCAGCTTGTTGACAATGTGTTTAGCCATGTATTGAAGGATGCTGAAGTTATCCAATCACTATTATCCATATTATTCAAACTACCATTATTTCCATTTCCTGAAAAATCCTGAAGAGTTATTCCCAATAGATTATCAAAATTATAGTATCCGACAAGTCCTATCTCATTGCCAACCAATGTTTTACACATATTATTGCGAATTTGAGCTTCGGTTCTTGCAATATTCCAAATACGAACTTCATCTATAAATCCATTGAAACAATAGGTTTCGTTATCATCATTAAACCTCCCAATGTTTAATCCATAGCTTGAACTATTATTTACATAAGTATAATCTATAGTTCCTGAAACAGACTCACTCCCAACAAGTTTTCCATTAACATATAAATTTAATGCTGAACCTGTATAAACTGTAACAACATGATACCATTTGTCTTCCTCATATTCCATATCAGATGTTACTACTGTTCTATCAGCAGGATAGTTGCTTCCTGTACAAATCCAGGCTCTAAATAATTTTGTAGTTGAATTATTAATCCCTAAAACAAATCCACCGCATTTATTAACAAGATCGGCTGTTGCAAATCCATTATCAATGATATTTGAATAGTCAACAGTTGAATTCACGTTTACCCATGATTCCACTGTAAAGGCTGATGTAGGTTGCAATCCAGAATTATTAGTAATTGCAATGTAATCATTAGTTCCATCAAAATCCAAGCAGTTTTTAGGACCAAAAAATGCTGATGATGTTAACCATTCTGTACCTGCCATATTGTTAAGTGTGCCATCTTTACTCGCTGTTCCTTCTGCATTATCAGCATTAGTTCCGCTAGTTTCGTTAAATTTATAATAAGCTACCAAATTAGCTTCATTTCCAACTAATTCCTTATACATATTTGCTCGTATTTCAGATTCTGTTCTAGCATCGCTCCATATTCTTACTTCATCCATTAATCCGTCAAACATCCTGAAAATACTATTATCATCTCCTCCTAAGGCTATATTTGTTAAACTAGTTGAAATTGTACCTGTATGTGGCTCTGTATCTTCCAAAATCCCATTAACATATATTTTTAAATTACTTCCATCGTAAGTGCAAGCAATATGATACCATGTATTAATACTCATTTCTGTTGTTGAATTACATTTATCAGTACCATTGGATGTATTAATTGCAAATTGTGCTCTATTATTGTCTTGCATATGGCTTCCATCATTATCTCCAATTCTTAATAGTGCTGAAGCATCATAATGTCCAACTACATTTGAGATGTAATCATCAGGAGAAAGGGAATTAAAGGAACGGGAATAAACCCATGCTTCAAAGGTAATAGAAGAATAACCGTTAAAATTAAAACTTGATATTGCCACATAGTCATTACTACCGTCAAAATCAAGGCAATTGTTTTGGGATTTTAGTTGAATAGAGAAAATAACTAAAACTAAAAAAGGATAATAAATTTTTTTCATCTTTTTAAATTTTGTTAATAGTTTTTGGATTTACATATCATCATATATAATTAATGTATATATATATAACGCAATTAAATTGCGTCAAATATAACATAATTATTTAATAATTAAAGTTTTTTAAAAAAAAATATTAGCTATTAAATATAAATTACTAATAAAATAGATATTTCTTCTATAGAGTTATATTCCTGTATTAATTTTTTTTTTTACAAGTTAATAAAATTTTCTAAGTTATTTTTTTAGAAATTACTATTATATTAAAAACTAATTAAGATAAAAAAATATATTATTTTCACATAATTATTAACAACATTCTAAGCTTTTAGTAATGAGTAAATCAAAAAAAATATTTCTTGTAATTCTGGTAATAGTTATTATTGCTTCAGCAATTGGAATTTATTTATTTTTTAAAAACACTAAAGTTAGAGATACATTTAGTGTTATTCCAAATGATGCTGTTTTTATCATCGAAACAAATAATCTGACAAATGGATGGTCAGAAATTAGCGAAAGCGAAATTTGGCAACATTTGCTCTCGAGTCCTTCTTTTCAAGATATTAATAAATCTGCTCTTGGAATTGACTCTTTGATTAAAGACAACTCTGCTATCAATGCACTGCTTAATGATAGGCAACTGCTTGTCTCAGCACATATGATTTCAAAAATTGAATATGACTTTCTTTTTACTATAGAACTTGGGAAAATTTCAAAAATTTCAGTTCTTTCAAAATACATTCAAAAGTTAATCAGGCTCTATGAATACGAGTCAAAAGAAAGTGAGTTTGAAGGAAACAAAATTATTGAAATCAATAATATTAACGATGATGAAAAACTGTATCTTTCTTTTATCGACAATCTTTTAGTTTGTAGTTATTCCAAAGAAATCATAAAAAATTCTATCAGTCAGAAAGATGAAAATAATTGGCTAAATAACGATGCTTTTACCGTTGTAAGCTCGAAAATTAGCAATAGAAAACTTTTTAGTTTTTATATAAATTATTCTTTAGTTCAAGATTATTTACATTGTTTTTTATCTGAGCAAAGTGACTTGCTAAAATCTCTTGGTGAAACCCTATCGTTTTCAGCAATGAATTTAAACATCGAAAACGAAGAATTTGTTTTGAATGGCTATACAAACTTCAATGATTCTTTGCCTTCTTATATCAGAGCATTAAATCAAGTGAAAGTTGCTAAAACAGTTTCTCACAACATTATTTCTGACAATGCTGCTATTTATATTTCTTTATGTTTTAGGAATTTTAATGATTTTTTCAATAATCTAAATGAAGTTTATTTAACTACCGACAGTACAAAATTTGAGAGTTATAGCAAGAAAATTAAAAAAGTTGAAAAATTGCTTAAAATAAATCTTAAAGAAAACTTCTTTGATTGGATTGGAAACGAAATTGCATTTATTAAACTTCAACCTCGTGGCGGAACCAAAGAAAAGGATGTTGTGATTTTGATTCATTCAAACAATATTGAGAAAGCAAAAGAAGGATTAGGCATAATGACCTCTCAAATTCAGAAAAGGTCACCGATGAAATTCAAAACAATAAACTATCAAAATCATGAAATTCAATATTTGAATATTAAAGGTTTTTTTAAAATGTTTTTCGGCAAACTTTTTGGAACACTTGAAAAACCATATTTTTCTTACATCGAAGACTTTGTAGTTTTTAGTAATTCGCCGGCTTCATTAATGTATTTTATTGACGATTATACCAAAGGCAATACTTTGTCTCACAAAGAGGAGTTCATGAATTTTAAAAATTCTTTTGATAAAAAATCTAATATTAGTATTTATGTGCAGATGCCAAAAATTTATTCTCATCTTTATTATTTCAGCAATGCCAAAAAACGAAAAGGAATATCAAAGAACAAAGAACTTATTTTGAGTTTTGCCAATGTTGGTTTTCAAATGAATTCCGAAAAGAATATTTTTAAAACAACTCTAAAAGCAAGTCATAATAAGGATGCTGAATTTCTCGAAGTATTGGATAAAATTGAGCTTGCTGCTGATGATATTTCTAATACTTACATAGAATTATTGAATTTCAAAATTAATCTTACTGAAGAAGAGCTTAACAATAATACTTTTTGTAAAATTTTTTATCCTGACAGTTCAATCAAAGCCGAAGGTCTAATTAAGGACGAATATTTGAGTGGTCTATGGAGAAGCTATTTTAAAAGTGGAAACATTATGAATGCGGTGAATTACGAAAAAGGCAAAGTTAATGGCACAGCATATTTTTACTATGATAACCAAAAAGAATGTATTAAATCACAGATTAATTTTGATGATAATAGAATTGTTGACAAATACTTAGAGTTCTATGAAAGCGGAGCCAGAAAAGCAAGTGTAACTTATCAAAAAGGAAAACCAAATGGCGAAGCTGAATTTTATTATAATACAGGAGTATTAAAGATTAAAGGAAAATATAAAGACGGAATAAAGTCAGGTAAATGGAAACATTATACAATGACCGGCGAATTGATAGATAAAGAAAAATGGAAAAAAGGAAATGTGAAATAGGGGCTCGTTTCTCGTTTCTCGAAGCTCGTAAAGCTTGTTGCTTTGCTATTATATGCTTACTCTTAAACATTGGAGCATGCTCCAATGTTTGACAGGTAAGAATATTTCTATAGATAGAATAGTTAAAGTTGAGCTATTTTTCGTTAGTTTCTTCTTCTTCAAACATCTCAATTTGCTCACCGATTTTATCGAAATTAAATAATTTTAATTGATTTTTAGTAATAATACTTTCATCTTTTAGGCGGTCGGCAAAAGTTAAAATACTGTTTTTGATTGCTGATTTTATAAATTTATTACGGGTAGTATTTTGTAATTTAGAGCATTTGTCAACTATGCTTAATTGTTTAGAGCTTAGCTTAAAAGTTATTTTTTTGTATTTTATTTTCTTAGTCTTTTTCTTCTTTTTCTTTACCATAATAAATTATAATTTCCCCATAATTCGCTAACTTATAATTTTATTTAATAACTATAGATGTTTTTTTATGAAATTTATTAACCATCGAAAATCAATTGCTGTTAATTTTTATTGTCAATTTATTAAATTAAGGATTTGCTCTACACAAAAATCAACTTCTTTTTTTGTGTTGTATTTACTGAAAGAAAAACGAATTGGAATTCTTGTATTATTTGCACCAATTTCCTTTAACACATGAGAAATACTTACAACACCCGAATTGCATGCACTTCCACCTGATGCAGCAATTCCTGCAATATCAAGATTATATAAAAGCATTTCGGTTTTACTGTTAAGAGGAAAGGAAGCATTCAAAACTGTATAAAGTCCATCTTCTTCCGATTCTCCATTGAATTTGATATCAGGAATATTTTTCTTTAACTCTGCAAGCATATAGGATTTTAATCCTTGAATAAATTCTTGATTTTTTTCCATATCACGATAAGCCACTTCAAATGCTTTTGCAAGACCAACAATGCCATAAATGTTTTCGGTTCCGGCTCGAAGGTTTCTTTCCTGACCACCACCAAGAATTAAAGGTTCGATGCTTGTGTCATCATTAATATAAAGAAATCCGATTCCTTTGGGACCATGTAATTTGTGAGCTGAACATGTTGCGAAATGAATGTTTATATCTTGAAGATTGTTTTTGTATTTTCCCATTGTTTGCACTGTGTCGGAAAGAAAAAATGCATTATAATCTGAACATAAATCTCCGACTTGTTTCATGGGCAATAAATTTCCAATCTCATTATTTGCATGCATCAAAATTACCATTGACCTTACTTTTGTTCTTAATATTTCTTTAAGGTCATCCAAATCAATAATGCCTTTGTCATCAAGTTTTACGTAGCTTACTTCAACTAAATTTTTCTTCTCCAATGATTTTATTGTATGCAAAACAGCATGGTGTTCTATTGGGCTTGTAATAATGTGTTTTATATCTTTCTGAAGAATACAACCATTAATTGCAGTTGCAATTGCTTCTGTTCCACATGAAGTAAAATATATTTCTGTTGGATTTACATTCAAACACTCAGCTATTTTATTTCTTGCTTCATCAATCAACACTCTGCTTTTTCTTCCAAAGGAATGAATTGATGATGGATTCCCATAAATATTATTAATAACATTAGTCATAGAATCAGCAACTTCAGAATCTATTTGAGTTGTTGCTGCATTGTCAAAATATATTTTCATGTTTTTTCTGGTTTTCATGTCATTGCCTACTGCTTATTGCCTACTGCCTACTACCTTCGCCTTACAAACCATATTTCTCAATTCTTCTATACAATGATGCTCTCGTTAAACCTAATTCCTTAGCTGCCCTACTAATATTTCCCCCATGTTTATCTGTTACTTTTCTTATGAGTACTTTTTCCGAATACTCAAGATTCATATTAGAAGTTGCAATTTCATCTGTTTGACCATCACTTTGTGAAAGGAAAAAATCATGTGGTTGCAACACATTGGATTCACTAAGAATTACAGCTCTTTCAACAGCATGTTGCAATTCACGAATATTTCCGGGCCAATTATGTTTTTCCAAACGTTTTAAAGTATTTGCATGCAACCTTTTGATTGGCATTTTGTACTTTTTACAATAAATATTTAAATAATACTCAACAAGCAAATTTATATCCTCTACCCTATCTCTCAATGGTGGCAATTGCAGTTCAACCGTATTAATTCGATATAACAAATCCTGTCTGAATTTTTTTTCTTTCACCATTTGATAAAGAGGCATATTTGTAGCAAAAATCAATCTTACATCAATCGGAATTTCTTTATTGGAACCAATTCTAGTTACTTTTTTGTTTTGCAATACACTTAGCAACTTCGACTGAAGGGCTACAGATAGATTTCCAATTTCATCAAGAAAAATCGAACCTTTGTTTGCTGTTTCAAATCTTCCGGCTCTATCTTCTTTAGCATCTGTAAAAGCACCTTTTTTATATCCAAAAAGCTCACTTTCGAAAAGACTTTCGCTAATAGCTCCAAGGTCAACATTAATAAAAACTTCGTTAGCACGATTCGATGCTCTGTGGACAGCCCTTGCAATTAGTTCTTTTCCTGTTCCATTTTCGCCAAGAATCATAATGTTTGCATCTGTTTTAGCAACTTTCTGAACTGTTGTCAAAACTTTTTGCATATTAGCAGACTGACTAATTAAATTATGGTATTGTTTATCGTTATCGGATAAAAGAACTTTGTTTTTGTTTCTAAGATTTTCTAATTCTACTTTCGATTGCCTGAGTTGCAAATTTGCCTCAATAGTTGCTATAAGTTTTTTATTTTCCCATGGTTTAAGGATAAAATTACTTGCTCCTTCTTTAATTCCCTGAACCGCTAATTCTATATCGCCATATCCGGTAATAAAAATAACAACTGCTGCAGGGTCAATTTCAAGAATTTTATTAAGCCAATGAAAACCTTCTTTTCCACTTGTAGCTTCTTTCGAGAAATTCATATCCAACAAAATCACGTCATAGCTTTCATTAGATAGTAAATCAGGAATGTTTACCGGCGATTTTTCAGAATGAACTATAGAAAAGTATTGCTTTAACAACAATCTTGCAGCTACTAAAACATCCTTATCGTCATCAACGATTAAAATTTTTGCATTAATTTTATCCATTATTTATTTTTTCAGCTAAAATAATATTAATTGTACGTAAATGTACAAAAAAATGCTCGATATCGTACAAATTAAATTTTATATATGCAAAATATCATTATATAACACTGTTTTATAATAAGCTACGTTCGATGGCATAGTATTCGTTAAATCTTGTTAAATTAATTTTCATGGATAGGATAATTGAGAAAAAGAAGTGGACTTTTAAGTTGTTTGCAAAACTTATAGTTGCCGGTTTATTCCTTTTTTTCTTAGTATTTTTACTTTTTCTCAAAGAATCCAGAAGCAGATTGAATGTTGAAATTTCCCACATTACAACTTCAAATGTAATAAAAGATAAATTTCAGGAATTTATTCCGGTTGATGGTATTGTTCATCCTAAAAGAACAATTTTTATTGATGCAATTCAGGGAGGTACTGTTGAGAAAATATTTGTTGAAGATGGTGCAATACTTAAAAAAGGCGACACCATCTTGAAACTATCAAATGCAAATGTAGAACTTGATTATATGAATCGCGAATCACAAACTTTTGATGTGATAAATAATTTACAAAACAGCAAATTGGGAATTCAAAGAAGCGAGTTTACAAGGGAAGATGAAATTGCTGATTTAGACTATATGCTCGATAAAGCATCAATAGATTTTAAAAGAAAAAAAGAATTATATAACAAAAAAGTTATTTCTTTGGAAGAATTCGAAATAGCTTCGAGAGATATAAATTTTTATAAAGCTAAGTTGAATATCGCTAAGAAAATGCAAAAACTTGATTCTTTTTCAAGAGCAAAGCAAATCGGACAGATAAATTCTTCAATAGCAAGAATGGATAACAACCTTGAAATGCTTAAAATAATTCTTGGAAACTTATTTGTTAAAGCTCCTATTTCCGGTAAACTTTCATCTTTCATTGCAGAAATTGGTGAAACAAAAAGCAAGGGTCAAAATCTTGGACAAATTGATGTTTTAGACGGATTCAAACTTAGAGCCGAAATTGATGAAAGATATATCACAAGGGTTTTTGTTGGTCAGTCAGCCGAAATTGATTTTTTAGAAAAAATATATGACTTAGAAATTAGTAAGATATACACACAAGTTACAAACGGAGCATTTCAGGTTGATTTTGTTTTCTCTGATAAAACTCCCAATGAAATTAAAAGAGGACAAACAATTCAAGTTCGGTTGAAATTTAGTAGCCCAACAAATGCAATAATTATTAAAAGAGGCGCATTCTTTCAAGAAAGCGGTGGAAACTGGATTTATGTGATTGACACTTTAGAAAAATCTGCCGAAAAAAGAAAAATAAAAATTGGACGCCAAAACACAAAATATTATGAAGTACTTAAAGGTTTGGAAAAAGGAGAAAAAGTCATAATTTCGTCCTATAAAAACTTTGGCGAAAAAGATATTTTGATATTTAAATAATATGGAGTGCCTAAAGTACTTAGAGTGCCTAAAGTTTGGAGTACTTGGAGTGCCTAAAGTTATTAATGAATTAATAGTCGTAAAAGAGAAAAACAAAAAACCTATCATGATAAAAACTGTTGACTTAACAAAAATTTTCAGAACTCTCGAAGTTGAAACCACAGCATTAAACAAAGTCTCATTAGAAATTAATAAAGGAGAATTTGTTTCAATAATGGGTCCATCAGGTTGCGGCAAATCTACATTGCTAAACATCCTTGGAATGCTTGATAATTTATCAGATGGCGAATATTATTTTCTAAATAAAAATGTTTCAGGCTTTACTGAAAGACAAAGAGCAAGAATGCGAAAAGAAAATATAGGATTTGTTTTTCAGAATTTCAACCTTATTGATGAATTAAGTGTTTTCGAAAATATCGAACTACCTCTTGTGTATCTTGGTTATAGTTCAAAAGAAAGGAAAAAAAGAGTTGAAGAAGTGCTGGAGCAAATGCAAATAATGCATAGAAAAAAGCATTTTCCTCTTCAGCTATCAGGTGGACAACAACAAAGAGTTGCAGTTGCAAGGGCAGTAATTGCAAAACCCCATATTATTCTTGCAGACGAACCAACAGGAAATCTCGACTCTTCGCATGGCGAAGAAGTTATGGAATTAATTTCTGAATTAAATAAAAATGGAACAACTGTAATAATTGTAACACACTCACTAAGGGATGCAGAATATGGGCAAAGAATAATCAGATTATTCGATGGACAAATTATTAATGAAGATATAAGAGCAAAAAAAGTTATTAAAGAAATTGAATTGTGAGTTGGTTATTGGCTGTTAGCTATTGGCTGTTGGTATCGACATTCGACTCCTTTTCGACAAGCTCAAGACAGGCAGCTCAGTGTCCAACATCAAGAAGCGTTAAGGATTAACAAAAAATTAAAATTTTATGCTTAAAAATTATATAAAAATAGCGATTCGTAATCTTGTAAAGCACAAAACTTATTCTATAATAAATATTGCTGGTTTAGCCATTGGTATTTCTTGCTTTATAATAATAATGCTTTACGTTCTTGACGAATTGAGATATGACAGGCACCACAAAAATGCCAATAACATTTATCGTGTTGTAAATGTTTATAATTTCAGTGGCGTTGGTGAACGTTCTTCAAGTAGCCCGATACATCTTGGTCCAACTTTAGTTATGGAATATCCCGGCATAGTTAAATCAGCAGTTCGGTTTTTCAATCAATGGAGTTCAGAATATTTTATAGAATCCGGTGAAAAAAAATTCAAAGAAAAAAAATTCTTTTTTGTTGATTCAACAGTTTTTAATGTTTTCGACATTCCATTTATTCTAGGGAATCCAAAAACTGCTCTATCAAAACCTTATACAGTAGTTATCACAAGATCAACTGCTGAAAGATATTTTGGAAATCAAAATCCTATTGGAAAAGTTTTGTGTCTAAACGAAAATAAGTGTTTAAACTATACTGTAACCGGAGTAATTGAAGACACAAAAAACCAATCCCATTTTCATTATGATTTTCTGGCAAGCTTTTCATCACTTAAATCTCAATTTGGTGGAAAATGGCCTAAAACATGGGTTTGGAATCCTTTCTGGACTTACATTCTTCTTGAAGATGAAATTTCTCCGGATTTGCTTAACGATAAACTCCCGGATTTTATTAATAAATACTTCTATGATGCAGAAAAAGATAATATTTCTCTCTACTTGCAAAAGCTAACAGATATTCATCTTAAATCTGACCTCGACTATGAAATTGAACCAAACGGAAGAATTGGTTATGTTAGAATTCTTACTGCTATTGCTTTCTTCATCCTAATAATTGCTTGCATTAACTTTATGAATATTGCAACCGCTTTATCTTCAAAACGAGCAAAAGAAATTGGAGTAAAAAAAGTATTTGGAGCTTGCAGGAGACAATTAATAGTACAGTTTATAAGCGAAGCAATAGTTATTACATACATTGCAATTATAATTTCTTTAATGATTATTGAATTGATTATACCGGGATTTAATTCCTTTACAGATAAAAATTTATCTACAACTACACTTCTACAACCCAAGTTCTTGTTTTCAATAATTGTATTTGGATTTTTTGTTGGGATACTTTCAGGAGTGTATCCTGCTTTCTATTTGTCATCATTTCATCCAGTTAATATTTTTAAAGGTATTCGAAGAACAAGAGTTTTTGCTACAATTCCTCGAAAAGCACTGGTGATTCTGCAATTTACAATTTCTGTTATTTTAATAATCTGGACAATAACAACTTTTCTTCAATTGAATCATTTACGTAATGCTGATATTGGTTTCAATAAAGATAATATTATAGTAATTCCAACAGGACATTCCTCTGTTGTTAATAAATATGATTCTTTTAAAAAGGAGTTATTACAAAATCCAAATATTGAATATGTAACTGCGGCTGATTACAAAACAGGTGAAGACCATAATACTCATGAATTTAAACCCGAAGGTTTCCCCGCTGACGAAATTCAATTCTATCCAAGTTTGGTTATTAGAGACGATTTCATCAAAACTTTTGATATCGAAATATTAGCAGGGAGAGGATATGATAAAGATTTAGAAACTGATAAAAAATATTCCATTCTTATTAATGAAGCAATGGTTAAACAATTAGGATGGAATACAAACGAAAATGCTATTGGTAAAAAATTCCACTCACTAAATGGTAAAGAAAAAGTTATAGGTGTTTTTAAAGATTTCTATGCTAAATCACAACACAATGATAAAACACCATTAGTATTGAATCTTAAAGAAAATGACAATGAAATTTTTATGTACACTAAATATATTTTTGTTAGAATCCTGCCGGGAAGTTATGAGCAGGTAGTTCCTTTCCTTGAAAACAAATGGAAATCCTATGTCGAAGCAAGACCTTTTGAACATTATCTTCTTTGCGAAGATTTAAATAAGCTTTACAATGAAGAAGAAAACTTAGGAAAACTCGCTGCAATTTTAACTATACTAATAATCTTTGTAGCAGGTCTTGGATTATTTGGTCTTGTTTCATTTATGGCTGAACAACGAACTAAGGAAATTGGAATTAGAAAAATTTTAGGAGCTTCCTCCCAAAGGATAGTAACACTTCTGACAAAAGAATTTGCCGGATTAGTAGGAATTTCAATTCTTATTGGATGGCCATTAGCATATTTTGGATTAGACAAATGGCTCGAAAATTTTTCAAGTCGAATACCCATAAATTTGTGGATATTTCTATTAGCAGGGATAATAATAATAATTTATGCAATTACAATAACAATAATTAAATCATATAAAGTAACTAAGCAAAATCCCATAGATTCGCTAAAATCAGAGTAATTAAATTATTAAAACAGGAACCAAAATGAGAGAAATTATTATAGTAGTTCCGGAAATTGAAACCGAACAAAACATTGAAATTGATGTTAAAATTAATGGACGAAAAAAAACTCTAAAATACAGAGTTGAGCTTGTTAGCCTTGAAGAATGTAATCCCCCTAATTGCGATAGGGTTAAAATAATTAAACACAAAATTAAGGAATATGAAAAAGATTGGAAACTTGTTGAAATTGGAGTTCCCGGCAAAGAAAATGTCCCTATGATGTTTCGCAAAAAAAATGGATTATAAAATAAATAAACAATATGACTTAAATTATAGATTATTTGGTTATACTATTATTTTAGTAAAAATGAAAATATTTTAATATTTAATAAATTCCAAATAGCAAAAAACAAATAGCAAATAAAACCCAAATTCCAATGTTAAAAAAACTCAAACAACACAAAAGACAAATAAACGCAATACGTTAACATTTATCGCACTAAAGCGTTTAAGTTTCACTCTCATTATTTACATTTCGTTTTAATATGTAAATAATTTTGGAAATTGTCCCGATACTTATCGGGATGGTAAATTGTAAATTATTTGTTTTTTTGTATTTGATTTTTGGTATTTCCACTAAATTCGTAGTAGTACCAATTATTTAAAAACTGTAAATTACACTTGTTCATTAATGAACAATAAATTATAAGAACATGAACACTTTTAATCTAAAAAATATTCTCAGAACTTTTTATTGCATTGTTATAATGCTTATTACAAATAATGGCATATTATTAGAACAAATAAGAACACACAAAAATAACATTACTTTATTTGTAAATTTTCTCATTAAATCTAAGCCGATAGAATCTATCGGCTTAGATTATTACTTTATTTATACAAATAACTTTAAGTATGAAAAATAGTTTAAAAACACTTTTATTTTTATTGATAATAATTTTTGTTATTAGTTGTGATAATTCTGTTAAAAATATTCCAGAATCAAATTCAAATCAAATAGAAAAAGACAAACAACTCACTTATGTAAGTCCTGTTGGAGAATATTTAGGTCAAACTCCACCCGGCACTTCCGCTGAAATTTTTGCACCCGGAATTGTTTCCACTTATAATGATGAAACTAACTCCTTTTTCTCACCGGATGGAAACAATTTTTATTTCTCTCTACGAACCAGCGGTTCATATTTTAAAATTATGCAAATGGAGAAAGTCAATAATAAATGGAGTGAACCAAAACGTGCGTGGTTTTCAGACGAAAAAAGCAAAAACATTGATATTTCGATTTCGCAGGATGGAAAGAAAATACTTTTTGTATCAGACCGACCAACCTTTAAGTATGACTCGATTAATGACTATAATATTTGGGAAATTAATTTTACAACTAATGGATGGGATGAGCCAAAACCCCTTGACATAAATAATAATTCTAACTATCTCTGTCCTACAATAGCTAAAAACGGAAATATTTACTTTTTTTCAGACTTCAACCAAATGAATTCAGGACTTGATATTTTTAAATCGGAATATAAAAATGGCAAATATCAAAAACCTAAAATTCTTAAAGAATCAATAAATACTATTTATCATGATTTCGACCCATTTATTTCTCCTGATGAAAGTTTTTTAATTTTCTCTTCAACAAGATATGATAGCATTAATAACTGTGATTTATATATAGCTTATAATTTAGGAAATGGACAATGGGGCGATGCAATTAAATTCGACAAAAGTGTAAATTCTGACAATGATGAATTTGCTCCATATCTTTCTTATGATGGCAAATATTTATTTTTCACAAGTAATACCGATTCGATTTATCCAAATGCTAATTATAAAAATAGAAAATACCTTAATTTTGCAGGAAATGTTTTCTGGGTAGATGCAAAAATCATTGAACAATGTAAAAAAGAAATTATTTAACATTAAATTATAAAAACCAAAAATTTTATTAATTAAACAAATCTATTATTAAAATGAAACAAAAAACAAATTTATTATTGATGGTCATTGGAGTTTTTGTTACATCATTATTTATTGGTGCTTGTGGCAATTCTGAAAAAAATGACAAAGAAGAAATCGTTAAAGCTGAAAAAGTAACTATTGAAGATTTCTTCAAAAATCCTGACAAATCAGGCTATAAAATTTCACCTAACGGGAAATATTATTCCTATCTCGCTCCTTATGAAAAAAGGATGAACATTTTTGTACAGGAAATTGGCAAAGAAGAAGTGATTCAACTTACTAAAGAAACCGAAAGAGATATTACAGGATACTTCTGGGCAAACGACGAAAGAATACTTTTCCTCAAAGATAGTGATGGAGACGAAAACTACAAACTGCTTGGAGTAAACATTGACGGTAGTAATTTAATTGCTTTAACAGATTTTGAAGGTGTTAGAACTCAAATTATTGATGATTTAAAAGACATTCCTAATGAAGTAATTGTTGGTTTAAACAAAAACAATCCAAGAGTTTTTGACCCTTACAGACTTAATATCGAAACCGGAGAAATTAAACAATTGGCAGAAAATCCGGGAAACATTCAGGGATGGATGACTGACCATAATGGACAACTGAGAATTGCTTATCAATTAGATGGACTAAACACAAGTATTCTTTATCGTGAAACTGAAAATGATGAGTTTAAAATTATTTTAACTACAAACTATAAAGAACAAATGTCTCCAAGTTTTTTCACATTCGATAACAAAAATTTATATTGCGTTTCTAATCTCAACAGAGATAAAACAGCCATTGTAATTTTCGACATTGAAAAAGCTGAAGAAACAGAAGTTCTTTACACAAATGCTGATTATGATGTTGGAGGACTGTATTACTCAAGAAAACGAAAAGTCATAACTACTGCTTCTTTTACTTCATGGAAAAAAGAAAGATATTTCTTTGATAAAGAAATAAAGAAAATTTTCGAAAGACTACAGAAAGATCTTGGAGAATATGAAATTGGTATCTCTGGAATGACAAAAGATGAAACCAAATTTATTGTTCGTACATACAGCGACCGCTCTTTAGGTGCATATTATCTTTATGATAAAAACACTGATGAACTAACAAAAATTCATGATGTTAGCCCTTGGATTGATGAAAACAATATGGCTGAAGTAAAACCAATTACTTACAAATCAAGAGATGGTTTAACAATCAATGGATATCTAACACTTCCAAAAGGATACACTATGGAAACTGCTAAGAATCTACCAACAGTTATTCATCCTCATGGCGGACCTTGGGCAAGAGATAATTGGGGATTTGATAAAAGAGTTCAGTTCCTTGCAAATCGAGATTATGCAGTTCTTCAAATGAATTTCAGAGGCTCAACAGGTTATGGTAAAAAATTCATGGAAGCATCTTTCAAACAATGGGGTTTAACAATGCAGGATGATATTACAGACGGTGTAAATTGGTTAGTTGAGCAAGGCATTGCAGACAAAGAGAGAATTGGAATTATGGGTGGAAGTTATGGTGGTTATGCTGTTTTAGCAGGACTTGCCTTCACTCCTGATGTTTATGCATGTGGTGTAGATATAGTTGGTGTTTCTAACCTATTTACATTCATGAGAACTATTCCTCCTTATTGGAAACCAATGCTAACAATGATGTATGATATGGTTGGAGACCCTGTTGCTGACAGCCTTCAGTTTGTGGCAACTTCTCCTGCTTTTCATGCAGACAAAATTACTGCTCCATTGTATGTAGCTCAGGGAGCTAAAGACCCAAGAGTTAATGTTAATGAGTCAAACCAAATGGTCGAAGCTCTTAAAGCAAGAGGAGTTGACGTTGAATATATGGTTAAAGAAAACGAAGGTCATGGATTCAGAAACGAAGAAAACAGATTTGAACTTTGGGAAGCTATGGAAAAATTCCTTGCTAAACATTTATTAACAGAAGCAGAAGAAGATAAAGCTGAATAAATTATAAATTCATTGTAAATTTAAAAGCCGACAAATAATTATTTGTTGGCTTTTTTTTATAAGATTTTTCTCAAATTATTTTCAGGATAATTTTAAATTAATAATGCTTTTTAAAAAAAATTCAATGAAAAATTTTGAAATTAATGATGATATGTTGGAGGATTTTACTAATTTTGAGAATATGATGTTTTTGCTAAAACCATGCAAAAGAACAACCTTTATGAAGAAATTATTAATATTCTTTTTACTAGTTTTTAGTATTGGAAAGCTATCAGCTCAATTCTCAACAATGTTTAATGATACTGTTCGTGCTTTTGGAAGTGGTGGTGATGGTTTTGATTGTGTTATTCAAGATGATAGTGCATATTATGTTGGTGGTTTTATTAATAATGCAAACGGACAATATCCATATGTTATAAGACTTAATTTAAATGGCCAAATAATTAAAAAATCCTCATATAATGATTCAGTTTATGATTATGCATTATACCCATATAATTCGATGGTAATAAAGGATACTTCTTTATTGTTTTGTGGCCAAAAAATTGGTGCTTCCAGCACATTTGGATTTATAACTTCTATTAACAAATACAACCTTGATACCCAATGGACTCAAACTTATACTCATCCTGATACTATAATAGCTCAAACTGCATCAGATGTATTTTCGGTATTAACTGCTATTAAAGCAACTCCTGATGGGGGATATATACTTACAGGCAATTATAATAAAAACTGCATAACTGGTAATCTTCGTTCCTTTTTAATGAAGATTGATAGTATTGGTAATGTGGAATGGAGAAGGACGTATAGTACTTATTATACATTTTTTGATATTGAAATCGCTCAAGATTCGGGATATTTTGTTCCAAGTGGATTAAATGGGACAAATAATCTACAATTGGTAAAATTTAATAAAGTGGGAATCTATCAATGGAAAGTTGGCACTACAACAAATCCAATGGCAGGATACCCTTTGTCAGTAGCTTTACAGGGAGCTAACTACGCTATTGTAGCTTCTAAATACTTATATGATGTTTCAAATTTTTTATCAGCTTTAGTTGTAACAAAAGTTAACTTAATTACAAAAAGTGTAGTTTGGGAAAAGAGTTATTATACATATAAAAGTTTTGATTGCTTCACTGTTAATCAAGCCATGGGAGTAGAAACATTGGCTGATGGTAGTATAATTGTTTCGGGTTCAGCAAACAGATATGGGCATGATGCTGTGATACTAAAACTTAACTCTAACGGTGATAGTCTTTGGTGTAAAAGCTATGATTTTGAACCCGATCCTTGGGATTGTCAGTTAAACGATTTAATTGTAACAGATGATGGCGGTTTTATGGGAGTTGGGTTTTGGTCAGACCAAAATGGTCCCGGCTGGACAGCATGGATGTTTAAAACAGATAGTAATGGCGTTGTCGGTTTTGAAAGTTCAAATTTTGAAAGATCAAAACTTAAAGTTTACCCTAATCCAGCATCAAGCTATATTAATTTTGAATTACCAAAAAACCTTAAGCAAAAAAGCACTTTAACAATATTTAATGCTCTGGGGCAAGAAGTTTACTCAAGCAAAATAAGCACATCTTCAAGCACCTATAATCTTAATTTAAAAAGCTTTAAAGCAGGAGTTTACTTTTATGAACTTTATTCGGATGGAAAGGTCTTGGGTAAGGGGAAGTTTTTAAAAGTTAATAATGAAAAGTAGTAGATGAAGAAATTATTAATATTCTTTTTTCTTGTTTTTAGTGTTGGAAAGCTATCTGCTCAATTCACAACAATGTTTAATGATACACTCAGGCCTTTTGGAAGCGGAGCATATAGTATTGACAATATTCAAAAAGACGACTCATTTTACTATGCAACAGGCATTTTTGCAGGAAACAAAACAAATAATAAGCAACAACTAATTATTTTGAAAATTGATTACAATGGAGTATTAAAAGACAAAAAACTTTTAGTTGATTCATTGAATTCTTATGCAAGTTATTATTACAATTCATTGATAATTGACAATAATAAACTTATTCAATTGAACATTAGGACTGATACACTAAATAGAGATTTAGGAACTATTATAGTTTTAAACAAAAGCACATTAGACACCCTATGGACAAAAACTTATACTCATCCAGATACTATAATATCCCAAACCGCATCAGATGTTTTTTCGGTGTTAACCGCTATTAAAGCCACTCCTGATGGAGGATATATACTTACAGGTAATTATAATAAAAATTGTGTAACTGGCAATCTTCGTTCTTTTTTAATGAAGATTGATAGTGTTGGAAATGTGTTGTGGAGGAAAACGTATGGAAATGTAACCGGACTCTATGATATTGAATTAACAAATAATGGAGGATATGTGTTTTTGAATCCTTTTGGAAACAATGTTAATAAAATAGCAAAAACAGATTCTATAGGTAATATTGAATGGCAATTATTAATTAATAGTGGCATGGGTGGATGGTCAACAACATCATCTCTTGCAAAAATCGATAGTAATACATGTGTCGGGGCAGAGACATTTACTTATGACAGTACTAATGATTTAATGGGATTTAATGTTTTTAAAATAAATATTAATTCCAAACAAATAATATGGGATAAGACTTATATACTATATCATACAATAGAATGCATTTCATTACATCAAGGCATTGGAATAAAAATTCTTACTGATGGCAATATAATAGTGTCAGGCACAGCACAAAGATATGGACGCGATGCTGTGATTCTAAAACTAAACTCAAATGGAGATAGCCTTTGGTGTAAAAGCTATGATTTTGAACCGGATCCATGGGATTGTCAACTAAACGATTTAATTGTAACTGATGATGGTGGTTTTATGGGAGTAGGGTTTTTCTCCGATCAAAGTGGTCCAGGATGGACTGCTTGGATGTTTAAAACAGATAGTAATGGCGTTGTGGGGATGAACACTTCGACTTCGCTCAGTGTCCCCAAGTTGAAGATTTATCCTAATCCAGCATCAAGCTATATTAATTTTAAATTACCAAAAAACCATAGCAATAAAAGTACTATAACAATATTTAATGCTCTTGGGCAACAGGTCTACTCAAGCAAAATAAATGCTTCCACAAGCACCTATAATCTTAATTTAAAAAGCTTTAAAGCAGGAGTTTATTTTTATGAGCTTTATTCGGATGGCATGGCTTTGGGTAGTGGGAAGTTTGTGAAGCTGTAATAAATCCAGTTTATCACTGTAAATTAAAAAGCCGACAAATAACTATTTGTTGGCTTTTTTTATTCAACTTAAATAAACTTCTTTTGAAATATTAATTACAGGCAACTATTATAGATAAAATTCAGTCTTATATAAAAAATTTGTTCTTTAATTTGGAGAATATGTTTATAATTAAGTTTTGAAAATAATAAATAAATTAAATTATTAAAAAAAAAACCATGAAAAAAACAATTTTTATAATGTTAGCATTAAGCTATGCTATAATAATAAATTATTCTTGCAATAAAGAAGAAGATGAAAAAGATGAACCTATAACAACGTTTACTGACGCTCGGGATGGCAAAGTCTATAAAATAGTTAAAATAGGTAATCAAACATGGATGGCTGAAAATCTAAACTACGCGGTTTTAGGTACGTGTTATAATCACGATGCTAGTTGTGATGTTTACGGAAAATTATATAGATGGAGTAGTCTTGAATTAGTCATTCCTTCTGGTTGGCATTTACCATCTGATGCTGAATGGGATGCGCTAATTAACTATCTTGGTGGTGATAGTCTTGCTGGTGACAAACTGAAAGAAACCGGTGAAACGCACTGGAAATCAGACTGGATGGACGCTGCAACAAATTCAAGTGGATTTACAGCCCTTCCGGGCGGCTGTTTAACTTGCGGTAGTGCTAGTATTAACATCAATAGTACAGGTTATTGGTGGAGTTCTACAGTTGATACTTCATATACTAATAATGCATGGACTCGAAAAATGGTTCATTCTGATGGATTTGTACAAAGATATTCAGGCTCTAAAAAATTTGCTTATTCAATTCGTTGTATAAAGGATTAGTAGATTATTTGTGAATCATAAGTTTCTTTATTACACTATTATTTCCATTAGTAATCTGGAATAAATAAATTCCGCTTTCTAAAGAACTTACATCAATTTCATTATTTGAAAGATTGTCAATTGAAATTAATTTTTCACCTAATACATTGAAAATTCTTACTGAAATTTCTCTATCAAAAGCATGTTCAATATTCACTCTATCAAATGCAGGATTTGGATAAATTCTAAACTCATTTTGAATTTTATTTTCCTGTAAACTTGTTTGAATAACAATGATTGACTTTGTTGAAATAATTGTATCACAGTTATCATAGGAGCTTAAAGTAACTGTATATGTTCCGGCACTAGGAAAAGTATAGACAGGATTAGCTGATGTATCAGTAATACCTGCAAAATCCCAAATTTGTCCAGTAGCATTTTGTGAAAGATTGTTAAACTGAAAACTATAACCGGCTAATTGAGTGTAAGAATAATCAGAAAAAAGGTCGTATTCGCCGATGTGCCAATTTAATAAACTATCAAAAACCACTAATTTTGTTGCTGCCCTTATATTCGCCGCATCAGTAGAATTCAGAGTAGTGTTAAAAGAAATTTGAGTTGGGTCTTTCCTGAAAATTGCAGTATAAAAACAACATGCTGCTGCATAAGAACCGGCTAATGATGGATGGCTTTCGTCCATATCGTACAAATTGATAGATGAATAATTATAACGAATATATTTCCAAACTGCACCCACAGGTGAAACAACAGCATTGTTACTATCAGCCATCATCATATAACGCATGTGGAGCAAACTATCCATTCCATTGTAAGTGCATACAGGAGGCCAGGCAGCACAGTTATATGAATCACCATTCTTTCTGCCCCATGTCATATAAAACATAGAATTTCCGCAAGGATTATTTGTTTTAATTATACTATCTAAAATCTTAGCATAAGGAAAAACTTGAGTTTGCACCTGAGAAATCGGGAAAGATGGACGCTGACTTTGATCCTGTAGAACAACAAAATCCCAGTTTCCCTGCATTATTTTATTTATTGATGTTGGATTTGTTGAATGACCTTGCAAAGTATTTCCACCGGGAGTATTGCTATCATAAATTAAGGTATCCCCTACTGATGCAGCAACGTTAGCAGTTAATTGTGGCAGGTTGTTTACATCGGTGTAACTGTTTCCAAGAAACAATACTCTTTTCGTTTGAGCTTCAGTTAAAAAAAAGCTAAACAAAACCATCAAAAATATTAAAAGTTTTTTCATGTATTATTTTGATTATTATAATTAAAAACGAATTACGAATCTTCAATTACATTAATAAAAAACTTAACAGCATTGAAAATATAAAAAGCTCACAAAAATATACTTTTTATTAATTGCAGATTAATTTATTATCTTTTTTATAATTTCTTAATAAACTAAAAAACAAAATATAAATATCTTTTCAATCAGCAACTTATAATAATCTTTTGAAATAATATATGCTTTTTCACTCTATAAATTATTTTAGTATATCTTTGCAGCAATTTAAAACATATGATAAAACACGACAAATTAAATTTTCCAACAATAATTTCAGATTCTGTTGCAAAATTTCCAAATAATAATGCCCTTGGTTTTGTTGATGAAGAACATTTGACTTATGCTCAAATGGGAAATCAAATTAATGCTGTTCAAGCATTTCTTGAAGCCTTGAAAATCAAACCCGGCGATAAAGTTATAATCTACAGTCAAAACATGCCTAACTGGGGTGTTGTTTACTTTGCCCTGCAATGTATGGGTGTAGTTGCAGTCCCTGTTCTCCCTGACTTCAATTCACATGAATTGCAAAATGTAGTACAGCATTCCGAAGCTAAAGCAATTTTTGTTTCAAAAAGCCTTGAAGCTAAACTTACTGATGTAAAAAAAGATTTTGTTGAGACAATTGTTAGCATCGACAATTTTGAGATTTTGGAAAGCAAGAATAAGTCTGTTAAATTTGATAAAGCTGCTAAAAGTACATCTGATTATAATGTTGATGAAAACGAGTTAGCTATACTACTTTACACTTCAGGCACATCAGGAGACTCAAAAGGTGTTATGCTATCACAGAAAAATGTAATAATAAATGCAATTCAAGCTAATAACGTACAACTAATTCAAGAGTCTTTTAAATTCTTATCTGTTTTACCTTTATCACATACATACGAAAATACTCTCGGACTAATCTTGCCAATTTTAAAAGGTGCCAGTGTAAGCTATTTGCGTAAACCTCCAACAGCAAGTGTTTTGGTTCCAGCTATGCAGAGTGTGAAGCCGGATATTATGCTTACAGTACCAATGATTATTGAAAAAGTTTATAATAATAAAATTCTTCCTGAAATTCAGAAAAAAACAATAACTCGATTTTTATATAAATATAAATCTACTCAAAAACTGATTCATCTTTTAGCCGGAAAAAAATTATATCAAACCTTTGGTGGAAACTTGAAATTTTTCGGAATTGGTGGAGCAAAACTAAATCATAAAGTCGAACAATTTTTAAGAGATGCAAAATTTCCCTATGCAATTGGTTACGGACTTACAGAAACATCTCCATTAATAGCTGGTTCTAATCCTTCTGAAACAAGTTTTCAGGCAATTGGGCAAAAAGTAATTTATTGTGATTTAAAAATTAACAATCCAAATCCAATAACTGGCGAAGGAGAAATCTGGGCTAAAGGACCAAATATTATGTTGGGTTATTTTAAAAACGAAGCTAAAACCAATGAAGTAATGACAGAAGATGGTTGGTTTAAAACCGGCGATTTGGGAGTTTTTGATGAGAAAGGCTATCTTAGCCATAAAGGAAGATTAAAAAATATGATTGTTGGTGCTAACGGAGAAAATATTTATCCTGAAGAAATTGAATCTTTAATTAATAATTTTCCTCATGTAACTGAATCAATTGTTGTAGAGAAAAAAGGAAAACTTGTAGCTTTGGTACATTTCAACAGAGAAGAGCTGGAAAACAAGGTTAGAGAAATGACCGCTGAAGTATCTCAAATAGTTGATGAAAAGTTAGATGAAATCACTAAAAAAGTTGATAAACTTATTGAAGAATTGTCTCCTGAACTCAAACAATATATAAATCTAAGGGTAAATAAATTCTCTAAAATTCAATTGCTGGTAGCACATACTGAACCTTTTCAAAAAACAGCAACACTAAAAATTAAGAGATATTTATACTATTAAGAATTCTAAGTAAATCTCTAAATCTATTTCCATAATGTCATTGGTGAAATAACAAACATAGGATTGGGATGCTTGAAAATTTTTCTTTTTTCATTGTTCGATATTCCTTTTTACACTTCGACTCATCTCAGTGTGCCATCTAACAGCCAATAGCTAACTGTCAATGCCTGAAATACGTTGACCACTTTTTAGTAAAAATTAATTAACAAAAATAACTAAAAATCACACAAGTTAAAATAAATATCTACTGATGTTGTTCGCGTAGCAGGTCGTTGATAGTTTTAACAGGATTGAAAGTAATAATCGGGACTTCCACAAAAATAGTAATCCAATTTGCCATGGCACCATTCCACAAGCCTGGCAATTCTTGTGCTTTAAGTTTTTTTCCATCCTTGAATTTCTCAGAAATAAAACCTGTTGAATGGTCAACAAAATCGTGAAGATTAAAATTTTTGCTTTTATAATTTTTCACCCCGCAAACAAGGTCAACAGGATTAAAATGAGTAGCATTATTTACGATTTCTTTTTGCTGAATGTTGCTTAAATCAATTTGAGATGATTCAATAATTTGGAGTGAAACAAATCCTTCAGAATTTTTTACCCAAAATGGTCCTCCACCGGGTTCGCCTTCGTTTTTCACCATGCCACAAATTCTTATCGGACGGTTAAGTTTGTTGAATAAAATATCAATCTTTTCAGACTTTTTATAATCGCTGAAATTGCAATTTATATTCAATTCATTTATTGTAAAATCAATAATTTTATCAAGTTCTTTATCCGTGATATTGCCACATTCAAGAGTTTTTAAATATCTGAAAATTTCATCCTGAAGTTTAATAAGATAACTTACGGCAACTTTTTTATAAACATAAGTTTCTTTACTTAGTTTGTCAGTAACAATATTATCAATGTTTTTAATAAAAATTATATTACCATTAATTTCGTTAAGATTTTCGATTAAGGCACCGTGTCCACCCGGTCTGAACAAAATTTTCCCGTCATTTTCGCGAAAAACATTATTATCCATATTCACTGCAATAGTGTCGGTTGACGGCTTTTGTTCTGAATAGGAAATATTGTAAACTACATCAAATTTTTCTTCATATTTTCCTTTAACTTCTTCTATTTTTTCAACAAATTCTTCTTTGTGTTCAGGCGAAAGCGTGAAATGAATTTTCACTATTCCATTATTATTTTTTGCATAATTAGCACCTTCAACAAGATGTTCTTCAATTGACATTCTTGAATGATTTTCATAATTATGAAATTTCAATAATCCCTTGGGAAGTGCAGCATAGTTTAGTCCCTTTTCTGTTAACAGATAATCAATGACGATTGTAAAATCCTTTTCAGCTAAACATTGTTCGATGTCAAGTTCATCTTTATGCATTGATGATTTCAGTTCTTCATAAAAAGCAAAATTTTGGATTTTATCAAAAAAATTATAAACAGAATTAAATCCTTTATCTCTTGAAAAATCTGCAAAGTCAATTTTATTGTTTTTGTACTTTTTATTAAATTCAAACAAATGTTTAAACATTCGGCTTGCTGCTCCTGATGCCGGCACAAATTTCAACACATCTCTGTCTTTATATGCATCTTTATAAAAATTAACAAAAGCATTAATCTCTTCAGTATTGAAAGATTTCAGACCATTTTCTTTAGTAGCAGGATTTATAAGTTCGATAAAAGGAAAGCCGTTTTTGAAATTTTTAATCTGCTTTTCAATTGTTGAAAGTTCTATTCCCTTTGTTCTAAACTGTTGTATGTCGTTTTTTGTAAACATATTTTTTTATTGCACCTAATTTTTGGAATAAAAACAAAAATACAAATTTTTATCATTTTTAAATTCATAAAAAACCATTAGTATAAATGTAATTTTTATACTTTTGCATTTTATTGCCCAGATGGCGGAAATGGTAGACGCGCATGGTTGAGGGCCATGTGACTTAACGGTCGTGCAAGTTCGATTCTTGTTCTGGGCACTTTTTTTTATTGAATATTGTCTAAAACACCATAATATTCTTTTGAGCAACGAGTAACGAGTAACAAGAAACTAGCAACCAGCGATGCGAAGCAAGTCCGTAGGACACCAGCAACATTTTGCATTTATGTTATACATCTGAGATTTGCTCTTTTTTTATGCCCGGGTGGCGGAAATGGTAGACGCGCATGATTCAGGTTCATGTTCCGGCAACGGAGTGCAGGTTCGATTCCTGTTCCGGGCACATAGTTGATGCTTGTCTCCTGACGAACCTTACTAAATAAACAACCCTTCCAGAGTTTCAAACTCTGGAAGGGTTTATATTTTGAATCCTTATTATATCTTAATAAACTTACCTGAAAAGAAATTTTAATAGTTCTATCTATACTAAACTTTGAAATCTTGCAACAACTGGGAGGAAAGCAATTAATTGTTTTTATCGGATTTTTCGTAAAAAACAACGAATATCATCAAGTGTTAAGGTTTTATTTTTAGAACAATTTCTAATATTATCAATTGTTTCTATTTTGCTATAATTTCCAGCATAAATTTTTCCTGTACCTGCATTAACAATATATTGAACAATAATTCCAACTTTTTCTTCAACAATCTTAAAGTATGCTTTACTTTTATCGTTATTAATTATCGCATCTTCTATTACTTCTTTTGATACATAAGCAAATTTATAGGGATATTTAGTACCGAATTTTTCTATACTTATGTTTTCTTTAAATAAAGATGTATCCACTAATAAGGTTTTATTCTTTAATTCTTTTCCATATTTTTTATGGATTCCTACAAACGCTTTATTCCAAGAACCTTCTTCTTTTATTTCAAGTAGCACAAATTGAGACCTTTTAATTATTTCAACAAAATCGAGATAGGATAATTCTGGAAATCTACTAAAGCCAATACTAAAACGAGGTTTATCTATTGTAATCATAAGTTTTAAGATACTACCTAATTCTTCTTTTATTGAAAATTCTCGTACAACATATGTTAGGGTAGTTAAAACAATTGATATTTTAATAGAATTATCGCTACAACTACCTACCTGAGCAAATTCATAATTATCATTGTAATACCAATACTCTTCAATTGCCTTTTTTAAGTTGGCTGCTACTGTAGAATCCTTAGGTAATTCAAATGTTATTTTTTCATTCTCAATTCTAATGGCATGTTTTTCCTTAGTGTTTTGACCCATTGTTAAAAGATTTTGGATTACCAGCAGAATGATAATGACTTTTTTCATATTAAAAATGTTAATATTTATTTGACATAATTTGGCAAGATAGTAAATTTTTGAATAATAATTATCAATTATTATATTTTTAATTTAGGCAACGTGGTGGATGAATCAGGATACATATTTGCCTAATTTATGGCACATTAATTGTTTTTAAAGCCATGAATTAATTGGATAAAATATGAGAAAAAGAATATTTACTTTTGTAATTTTAACATTCATCTTAAGCTATAGCTCATTCGCAATAAAATCTCAACTTAATGTAATAAATAAAAATTGTAATTATTATTTTACATTTAATGGTTATAAATTCGATAACCTAGTAATCATACAAATAAATGATATATCTCAGGGATACTACCGAATAGAAGTTTATAAAAAAAATCTACGTCAATGTGTTTCTTGTTATGATAAATTATTGTTTTACGAAGATATTTACATTCCTTATGGGAAAATAACTTATGCTTATATCGACAGATATGGCTGGTTTAATATAATTAAAAGTGAATTTATAATAGAGAAATATGACGATGAAGAACAAAATAACACTATGCTTGAAACTTCTTGTATGACAAATCATGACCTTCAAATTTTAAAAAGGGCAATGCGACAATCTTATTCTGACCAATCAAAGTTTAAATTAGCTAAGGATGAAATTGCGGTAAAAGGAGTAAAATCTTTGCAAGTTTTAACACTGATGAATGAGCTCCCAACAGAAAACTTTCAATTGATTTTAGCAAAATATGCATATTATTACACTGTTGACAAATCAGAATATAATGTAGTTAATAATGGATTAAATTCTGAAAGTATAGATGAATTAAATTATTACATTTACAGATGGGGTAATGATATACCTCAGAAGTATGTGGATAGAAGAGTGTATAGATCAAGGTCGGTAATTTTCTAAAATGAAATCTGAGAGATTTATCAATGAAGAGAAAATTTCCCACACGCGTTTGTATTAAATATTTTAGGTTCGATTCCTGTTCCGAGCACATAGCTGGTGCTCGTCTCCCGACGAAATCCTTAATATAAAAAACAACCCTTCCAGAGTTTAAAACTCAAGCAGGTTTAAGGCAGGTTTCATTTTGGTTAATGTAGAACCATTACTTTAGTTGTATAAATTTTATTTTCAGTAGTAATTACTTTTATTATATAGAGACCATTTTCTAAATCACCAACATAAATGTTACTTTCACTTGATTTAAAATCTACTTCTTTAACAAAAGTTCCTATACCATTATATATTTCTATAGAAGCAATAGAATAGTGTTGTGAATTGTCAAACTCTATGAATAGTATATCATTTACGGGATTTGGAAAGCATTTTATTGCATCGTCCTGATTTTTTATAAAAGAAATTCCCAATGTTTGGTCAACTTCATAACAACCCATGTCAGGATTTGATAAAACAGGCAATGGTCTTAAGTTATTATCAAGATCATAATTTGGGGCATTAACTAAAGTCCCAATATTTACACAGGGAGAGTTTGTCTTCAAATGAAAATCCGACAAAGAAACAAATCCTGACGCAATATCAATATTTCCAGTTCCGGGATATCCTCCTTGGATATTACTATAGGTTATGTTTAGTGTGTCAACAGCACATATTAATGGGTTTTGATTTTCTTCTGTATGAATTATAGAATTTACAATAAAAAAGGAATCACTAACATTAGTATAGATTGCACCACCTTTAAATAATTGATTTGTATCTAAAGACTTGTTTTCAGCAATTGTTACATTAATAAATTCAATTCTTTTAATTGTGTCTGAATTATTAATATATATTCCACCACCGTGATAAAAATTCCCATTTTCTCCCATAATGTTATTAGCTATTAGTACATTGGTTAGCTTAACATCAGTTGAACCAATCCACACACCACCTCCGTGATAATATGTTCCATTCGCCCCCATAATATTTCCACTAATTTCCACATTTATTAATTTTAAATTAGAATGTACAGCAAATAATCCACCACCATGGTTATAACCAGAAATATGAATGTTATTATTATTTATTTTCACATTCTTAAATACTGCTGTTCCTGCTTCTATATTTACACCTGCTCCTTTCGCATAACTAGCAGAATCTATACTGTTTTCAGAAATAGATGAATTGTAGATAACAGGATTGGAGTAATACCCATATAGCCCAGCCCCTTTAACCCAATGACCTTTTAAACTGTTCTTTGTTATATATAATCCATCTAATTTTGGACTACTAAGACTAAGATATATTCCAGCGCCTTCACACCAAGTTGTTGAATAATATCCATTGGTAATCGTAAATCCCCTTATTACTGTATTAGTATCTATTTGGGCAGTATCGTTTAAAGTAAAATAAAACTTTATTACAGAACCAAGTCCATAACCATCAATTGTTGTATTCGATGAATCTCCTAAACTTAGAAGTTTTATATTGGATACTTTTGGCCAAATAATATTTGCATAATAGTAACCCGTATCAACATAAACTGTATCACCATAAAGACATGAGTTTAATGCTCCTTGAATATTTTGCTGTTGAGGTGTTACAAGATATATATTGGCATTTGTTTGATTAAAAAGACATATTAGTGTTAATGCAATTATTAATTTCTTCATCTTATTAATTATTAGTATCTGTGAATAAACAAAAAAGAGTTAATGTGAGCAAAATATTTAATTTGAAATATAATCTGTATTCAACTTAAGAATAAAATTTTTCAATTTCTTTTTTTTTAGTTTTTTCTCAATTTAACAACTATTTTTAATTATGTTTTCAACCCTTCCAGAGTTTTAAACTCTGGAAGGGTTTATGTTTTGAATCCTTATTATATCTTAATAAACTTACCTGAAAAAAATTGAGAATTTGAAATTATTCTGTAATAATAAATTCCCGAATTCAAATCTTTGATGTTTATTGTTTTAGTTTGGTTGTTTTTAGATAAACTCTCTTTCTTAACTTTTATGCCTACTGCATTATAAATTAAAATTTCAAAATCTTGCTCTTGATTAAAATTTTTAAAATCAAAAGTTATTTCATTAGTGGCGGGATTTGGATAAAGTTTTATTTCTGAAGTTTGAATTGAGCCGATGCTTTCTTCTTCAATTCCAACACTAAAACAATTATATGGCCAATCAGGATTATTCCAAAATATTTGTGAATCTTCATAGCAAGTTAACACCTGAGCATTCTCAAACTCATATTGAAATGGAAAAAACAAACCTTTTGCGTCACCAATTCCTTCTATCCAAACTCGTTTTGATAATGAATTTTGAATGAAGTTAATTCTTTTTCTCCATTGCCCGGATATTAGCACACTATCAATTAAATTAACAATATGAATATTATTAGGACTAATTTGAACAAAAAAAGTATCGCCTACTTCTAAAGAAAAGTCATATAGCTTTATTTCATTGAATGTGCTAATAATACTCCAATAGCTATAAGGGATACAATTGTTAGAATCTGTAATAAAAAAAACTCTCCCGATACTGTCTTCCCGAATACCTCCAATATATACTTTGTTGAGTATTAAAGAATCGTAGTCAGTAGAATAAACTTTTTTGAAAGTTTTGCTAAGCAATATTGTATCACCAAATATGAAATATTGGTTTTTATAGGAAGTAAATTGATTGGGAGGATTTACTAATTGCGAACCGCCTACCCTCCATATTCCACCATCCTTCACCAAAGGAAAATTCTGTGATGAAACAAATAATGGAATAATGAAAAGAGAAATAAGTATTAGTTTTTTCATAACACTAAAGTTTTACAAATTTTGAATTATAATTTCTAAGAGACACTATATAATTCCCAAAGATATGAAATTAGCTTTCAAAAACAAAATTTATCGAAAAAAAATATATATTTGTGAATTATTTCTTGAGCAAATCAACAATGATTAAAATTCATAAATTCACATTCTTTTTTCTTTTCATTATTCTAAGTTTTGCAGGCTTTTCGCAAAATCAAATTGCTTACGAAAATTCACAAAAAGATTCCTGTCTTTTTAAATTCAATGAAGAGCCCAAAGAAAATGAAGTCATTGCCAATTACATTATTCAGGAGCTTTCGAAAAGTATTCCCAAGATTCTTTCTTATACAGAATATGTGTTTTCGTTTTCTCAAAATTCAAAAATAATTAAACTGTCTCCCAAAAATTATGAAGTCAGCATAATTATTGAAAACAAAAATTGCAAGGGTGATATTTTCTACAAAGGTTTTATAATATCCGATATTTTAATTCCATCAAATATTGATTTTACTGTAAATATTCTGAACGAAGATAATAGCACAAATCAAAAATTTAATTTTGAGAAAGTAAAATTAGATTCGGAAACATATAAAATTGCATGCTTTAAGTTTGAAGATAGTTTGAGTGATGCAAAATATAAACTTACTGTTAATAATAAAAGCTTTTATTATGATGATTCGGTGAGAATTGCATTTGACAAGAAAATGAAATTTGTTGATGATTATTATTTGTCTGACATGCTTTTAGAACAGGGATTTAAAAAGCTGCAAATGATAAACACCAAGAACGTGGACATGCTTCCACTTTATGGGATTCAGCTTAAAGATATTGAAGAAATCATTGAAAAACTTAATAAAAAAGACTATCCAAATCAACTGAACATAAAAAAACATGACCCTATTGATTTTGTAAAAAGATTATCAAATCTTACTGAGGAGACTCACAAATCACGAACAATAGTTAATCAATTGCTTGCAACCCTCGATTATGTTTATTTCAGAAAAGGATTGGAGTATAATGTTGATAATAATATTCAAATGGCAATAGTGTACTTTGAAAAATCTACAAAAGTTAATCAGTATTACACACCATCTTATTTTCAGTTGGCAAAAATTTATTTTAACCAAGACGAAATTAATAAAGCTGCTTCAATTGTTACTGATGTTTTGCTCAATATGAAGCCCGATTTTTCTACCAATAAAAATTTGCTTGTTCTGGCAGATTCAATTTATAGCACTTTTATTTCAAAAGGAGAGGAGCTAAACAAAGAAGAAAAGTATAACGAAGCAATTGAATTACTTCTAACGGGGAAAGAGTTTTGTTCAAAAACTCCAGGTATTGTTTGTGATGACGAAATTCAAAAAGCTATTGCACGCGGAAAATACGGCTTATTTTATTCTTATATAAAAGTTGCAAAAAGAGCTATTGCAAGCGATAAACTGGATTTAGCCAAAACTTATATAGAGTATGCACAAACATATCAGCAGAAAAACAAAGATGATATTATCAGCGATAGCGAAGTTAACTCAATGTTAGTAAAATTGTCTGATGCTTACTCAAATCTCGGTCAAAGTGAAAATTCATCGCATAACTTCAAAGAAGCTTTAAAATATTTTGAAGCTGCATCGCGACTTTGTAATTCTTCTCCAAATATTGATTGCAGCGATGATTTAAAACAAGGCATCTTAACTGCAAAACAAGGAATTTATGATAATTATATTCTGAAAGCTATTGAGCTTTATCAATGTAATGACGCCTATAATGCTGAAAAGAATTTGAACGATGCTAAAGAATTCCAGAAAGCAAACAGCGAAACAATAATCTCAACAATTGGTACCGATACAATAACAGGCAAAGTAAAATTCAAAATCTATAAAAATCTAATTTCTTATGCCGAACAATTAATTGGCTACAGGCAATTTGAATATGCTCTTGACAAACTTAATGAAGCCAGAAAATTGGAAGAAGATTTTGTGTTTGATAAAAATGAAAGAATTGATAGTTTGCTTACTGTGGCTGCGAAACCTGTTATTTTAGATAATATAAAAATTGGTAAATTAAAAGCATGGGGTAGCGAAATTGATAAAGCTAATAACATTTATAAAAAAGCAATAGAATTTCAAGAAAATTATAATCTTAGCAATGATGAAGAAATAAATAATGCTGTTGCTGATTTAAAAAACAAAATGCTTGACAGAGATTGTTATAATGCCCAAATAGAATGCGATAATAATTACAGAAAAGCTATTCGTAATGCAAGTATGAAAGATTATATTACTACTCAATTCTATTTGGACAAAGCTCTGAAAATTGCTGAAGAAAAAACATCTTGCACAATCATCGCAACATCTGCCGAAATTCTTACAAAAAAATATCTGCCTGCTGTTATTTATCAAAAATTATTATTGGAATCGGAGAATTCTCTTAATAATAAAAACTATGGTGATGCGATTTTATATTTTAGAAAAGCAGAAAAATATTATTCTGAGAAAAACATAAAATCATTTCAAATAAAAGAGCAGTCATTATTGTTTTTCACATTATCGAAAAGCGATAAAAACTTTCTTGCTTATTGCTCTGATTATTTCATCGAAAACAAGGAATTGGAGAATGCTTTTACTTTGTTGAAAACATTGAAAAGAAGAAATTACCCAATAAATGATTCAAGAAACTTACAAGAAAAACTTGCTCAGGAATTAGCTCAGGCAGACAAAAAAGAAAATCCTTCAGGCAATCCGAAATCAAATGTTTTGAAATATACCGGAGGTGATAAATGGTATAAATATTTTAAGAAAGCTTATTTGGTTGCATGGAAGAAAGGATGTTAGATGTTAAATATTAGAAATTAGAAATTTCAACAAGAAACTCTGACAATTAAAATCTTTTTTTTGAAAATATCATCTAATATTAATAAATTTGCTAATCGAAAATAATAATTTAAAACAATAAAAAAACATGAAAAAACGACTTTTATTAATTAGTAATTCAACAAATTACGGAGAAAAATATTTATCATGGCCAAAAGAACATATTAAAAATTTCCTAGGCAAAGATTACAAAAGAGTATTGTTTATACCTTATGCAGGAGTAGGGCTTTCACCAGATAACAACATCGAAAAATCTTATGATATTTACGAAGAAAAAGTTGCCGGAGTTTATAAAGAACTGGGATACGAAATTTATTCAATTCATAAAGAAGCTGACCCAATCAAAGCAGTGAATGAAGCTGAAGCAATTGCTATTGGAGGAGGAAACACGTTTTATCTGAATTATATGATGCATAAAACCGGAATTATTCCTGCCATAAAAGAAAAAGTAGAAAACGGTATGCCATACATGGGATGGAGTGCCGGCTCAAATGTTGTTTGTCCTTCATTAAAGACAACCAACGATATGCCGATAATTGAACCAGCAAGTTTCGATTGTATTAATCTTGTTCCATTTCAGATAAATCCACATTATCTTGATGCAAATCCCGAAGGTCATGGAGGAGAAACAAGAGAGCAACGTATAGAAGAGTTTATGGTAGCAAATCCCGATATTTATATTGTTGGTTTAAGAGAAGCTTGTTTGCTGCTTGTAGAAGGAAATAACATAAAATTAGTCGGCAATAAACCATTGCGTTTATTCAAAGGAAATCAACCCGCAAAAGAGTTTGGACCGGAATTGAATATTAATTTCTTGTTAGAATAGAGTTTTCTAATCTTTTCTTTATTAATTATAAGAAGATAATTATTTGATTTAATATTATCTTTGTTTTTATAATTTATCATTTAAATAAAAAACTATGAAAGAACTTAACAATATTGAATTTTGGGAAAATCATTATCTAAATCAAATTGAATATACAATTATACAAGATTTAGAAAAAATGATGAATGGTCTTAAGTCTAAGGATAAAATAAAAGACGATTGGATAAAAGCTTTTTTAAGTACAAAAAACACAAAACAACAAAATTCTGATTTTGCAAGAGGAGCAGAAAGAATATATTTTTGGTTATTTAATCAATTAGGCATACCAAATTCATCACCAATTGGTTCAGATATGTTCTTTGAGACCTATAATGCATTTATACATATTGATATAAAAACAGCCAAATTAAACAATCCTTCTGATTACAAAGGTGAAGTTCCTGTTGGAGCAAATCAATCAAGCTATTTTTTGCCAAACAAAAATTATACAGTAAATTTACCTACAAAATATTCATATAAAGATAAATTGTGTCTAACATATTTTATTCAAATAATATATAATGAAAAAAATGAAAAATTTAACATAAAAGCAATTTATTTAATCTCGGTTCCCAACGGAGAACTTAATGATATCTATAAAGATAAAATATATCGCGCATCAAAAAATAAAGGCAAAGGATTTAGATATAAATACAGCGAAATGCCTAAATATGAATTACTCAAAAACAAGCCTTTTCGAATTAGACGATTATATATAAGTAATTCAATCAAAGAAAAGGATATAACAACTTTATCTTTTAAATAATATGCATAAAATTATTTTTTCAGATGTATATGCAGCTTTGAATAATCTCCCTGATAATTCTACAGATATTGCAATAACATCTCCTCCATATTGGGGACAACGAGACTACGGCTTTGAAGGGCAAATTGGAAACGAAGAATCATATAAAGAATATATAACAAAATTAGTTGTAATCTTCTCTGAGTTAAAAAATATATTATCAAATAAAGGTGTATTTTATTTAAACATTGGTGATAAATATTTGAATAAATATGGAAAAACTCCTCTTGCATTAATTCCTTTTCAATTAGCGTATAAAATGATACAAGATGGTTGGATATTGAATGAAATATTAATTTGGTATAAACCAAATCACATGCCTTCCAGTATAAAAAATAGATTTACAAATTCATATGAACCAATATTTGTTTTTTCAAAATCAAAAATTAACTATTTTACTTTAAAAAAAGAATTAAGTAATTGTTATTCTAATATTTTGAAAGTTAACCTCCAACCTACTTCATATAAACATGTTGCTGCATTTCCGGAAAAATTAGTAAAGGTTTTGATGAAGTATAATAAAATTGAAAAGGGAATGACAGTTTTAGACCCCTTTGCTGGAAGCGGAACAACATTAAAAGTTATAAAAGAAAATTATCCATCATGTAAATCTATTATGATTGAAAATAATGATGAATACGTAGAAATAATAAAAGAACGATGTAATTTAAAAAATAATTTTGAGACTTTTAAATATGACTATATACCTTATTATTATAAAAGAAATGAAGATATTAATCAATTAACTTTATTTGAAAATGATATCTCATATATCGACTATTTAAAAAAAATACAAAAAAAGGGTTTTGTGAGAATTTTCGAAAGCAAAAATGATTACATAAGATTTATTAAACTGTTTATTAGTGGAGAAATAAGAAATCAATTAGATATTGATGCAACTTGCTTTGTAGGGTGTAAAGAGTTCGATATAGAGCTTATTATTTATACATCATTATTAAATAATAAAGGATGGGTTATAAGAAATTTAATAGTAGTAAAAAATGGGAAAAATTGGTTCCCCATTTTTATGATTGTTGATGATAATAAAAAATCTAAATATGTTTTCAATTATAAAAAATTAACATTAAAATCAAAATTTGAATATAACAGAAAATGGGAGAAAGAAGATTTTATTGGATTTAAAGTTATAGATAATATTTCAAAAAATAAAAATAAAGGTATTATCATAAAGGTTTTAGAAAGATACTCTAATAAATTTCCAAAATATGTTTATGTAAAATGGAATAATAACAAAGTAACAAAAGAATTTATTATATATTCTCAAGATGAAGTAAATAATAATTTGAATATAAATTTCAGTGAAGAAAAATTATTAATAGAAGAAAAAAAAGAATTTATTTCATTAAATAAAAATGCTAATGTGGATATAAAAAACTTTGAATTAAAAAATTTGATAATTAAAGATACATATAAAGGAAAATTTAAAACTGAAAAAAGAAAGAATTGGGGTGCATCACCTGGTGCCCGTTCCTCTGTTGAACAAGAATATTTCTCTATCAAAAGATTATATAATATTAAACAGCCACTAATTGCTAATTATTTAAACCATAAAAGAGAATTAAAAGGTTTTACTAAAAAAGAATTAACCAACCTTTTTCCTCCAAATTATAAACACACTGTAGGACATTGGCTTAGAAAAGACTTTGGAGGTTCTTTACCAAGTCCAGAAGATTGGGAAAAACTTACTAAAATTTTAGACATTGAAATATCTATCACAAACTTTGTATGTAAAACTGCATTAAAAATTCAGACTGTAAAGAATGGAGAACATAAATTACCAGAAGATTTTATTAATTCAAAATCATTAAATATTCTAAATAAATTAATAATGAAAGATAACAATACAATTAATGAAATATAATTTTAATATAGAATAAGCGTTTTTATTCTTTTTCATTTTTCTTCATATCTCTCTCAATAAAACTTTTTAATTGGTCAACGCTAAGTTTTTTAGCTAGAATAATTTTGTTTTCATCAAGAAGATACACAACGGGAGTGGCAATGATATCATAGATTTTGTGATAATTGGTCCAGTTTTTTTCATCATAAACATTTATCCAGTCAAAACCATTATCATTAACATATTTAGTCCATTTTTTTAGTTTTCTATCTGTAGAAATAGCATAAACTTCTAATCCTTTAGCTTTATTAGTTTTATAAAGTTCATACAATTTTGGTGTTTCTTTTTTGCAATGTCCACATTCGGTATCCCAAAAATATAAGACTGTATATTTTGCCTTAACATTATGAAGCGAAACAAATTTCCCTGTAGAGTCTGTCATAAGAAGATTAGGAGCCTTTTCGCCAATCAACAATCGTTTGAGAGTCATTGCTCTTTTAGTAATATTTTCAAGCACTTTTTCATTAAGCCAATATGCCTGATTTGTCATATAATATTTTTCAGCAAGATGAACAAAAACTTTGTCTAATCCCATAATATGAGATGTTTCAGCTTTATAGGTTGTGTACCAGACAAGATATTTGAAAGTTTCTTTATTACCTTTTGTTTGCTCAATCATCCAGTCTGCTTCTTTGATGAGAGAATCGGGTTGTTGAAGAACTACCTCTCCCCAATATCGTTTAAGTTTATTAGAAAAAATGGGAGTTCTTAGCAAACGGTCATCAGAAAAATCAAAGCCGTCCCAGAAATGATCTTTATAATATTGATATTCGAATTTTTTTACATAATTTGAATCTTTCTTGTCATTTCCTGTAGCTGGCGGTGCTTCGGGAACTTCCGGCTCCTGAGAAGCAAGAAAAATCTTCGACATAAATTTTTCAGGATGTTCATCCACGAAATCCATTTTGTATTTCTTGACTTCTTCATTAATAGTTTTAATTTTTTCTTGAGCAAGTTCTGTTGAATCCTGATTGTCTTTTATTGATTGTTTTATATTATTCCATTTTTGAATTTCATTTTGTTTGACAACAATAAAATTCAGATATTTATAAAACAATGTGTTTTCAGGAGAGTTTTTAACCTTCATGTTTTTAACAAAATCTGCAGTATCGGTTTCTAATATGAAATTTTGTTCTTTATCAAGGATAAACTCAAAATATTTTCTGTTTTGCATTACAGCTAAATAAATTCCTCCGGGAAGTTTCTGTTTACCCTGAAATACTGCAAAACCTTTATTATTTATATCTGTAGTGTCTTTAATATATTGTTTGTCGGTATAATAATTCACAAGAAACATTATGCTGTCATGAGATCCCTTGATTTTAACTTTAATCTCATATCCTTTTTCCTGAGAGAAAACATTAATTGCAGTAAAAAACAAAATGCTTAAAATGAAAAATGTTTTATAAATTTTAATATTCATTTTTATAAATTTTAACTATGATAAATCTAATCCGATGGCAAAAATATAAAATATTAGAAAGATAGGCTAATAAAAATATTGTGCCAAAAAAGGATTTTTGCAAAAAACAAAAAATAAATTTTGAATTATGAACATAAGTTCATTATCTTTGCCGCGAAAATATAATAAAGAATGCCTCGACCAAAAAGATATAGAATGATGGGACATCCTCCTGCTGTAAAAGGTTTTAAACCTTTTGGAGGAAATAATATTAAAAGCGATTCCATAAATTTGCTTTATGAAGAATATGAAGCAATTAAATTATCGGATTATCAAAATTTATCTCAATTAGAATCTTCGAAAATAATGAATATTTCTCGTCCTACTTTTACGAGAATATATGAAAGGGCAAGAAAAAAAATTGCTACTGCATTTATTGAGAATCGAACAATATCAATTGACGGAGGTAATGTTAAATTTGAAGATGAGTGGTATAATTGTACTAACTGCAAAACTACTTTTAAAAGCTCAAAAGTTTTAAATCAAAATACAGTTTGTCCTTTATGTAAATCTTCAAACATAATTCATATCAATCCTAATGTAAGAAATGAACAATCATCAGGAATTAGTCTTACAAAATCTCAACAAAAAACAAGAAGTTCGGGCTTTTGTACGTGTCCTGAATGTGGCATGAAAGTATCGCATAAACAAGGAGTTCCTTGCAAAAATATGTTTTGCCCAGAATGCAATTCAAGTATGATAAGAGAATAAAAAAATAATATAAATAAATTTAAAAAAAATGAAAATTGCAATAACATCATTTAGTGATTCCTTAGAATCTAAAATGGACCCAAGATTTGGAAGATGTGCCTTTTTTGTAATCCATGACACAAGTAATGATACAACAGAATTTATAAAAAATTTAGCAAAAGATGCTTCAGGTGGATCAGGTTTGATGGCTGCAAAAACTTTGGCAAATACTGGTGCCGAAAAAGTATTTTCAGGTGATTTTGGACCAAAAGCATCAAGCGTTTTAAACAGCGTTAATATTGAAATGGTTCAATTAAAAGATGATAATAAAACCATTAAAGAATTAATCGAATTAATAAAATAATAAGAAATTTAAGAAAGTAAAATGAAAAAAATAGCTATTCCATTAGTAGACGGAAAATTATGTGCCCATTTTGGCCATTGCCAACAGTTTTCAATTATTGATATTGAAAACGATAAAATTATTAAAGAAGAATTATCAACTCCTCCATCTCATGAACCTGGCCTATTACCTGCCTGGCTTTCAGAAAAAGGTGTTACCGAAATTATTGCCGGAGGTATGGGACAAAGAGCAATTAATCTTTTTACTCAAAATAATATTAATGTAAATATTGGAGCTTTACAAAAAAATCCAAAAGAATTAGTTCTGGATTTAATTGACAATTCATTGGCTACTGGTCAAAATTTTTGCGACCATTAATTATCATTCGATAGTCATTTTAAGTAGTTTCGCATACCTGTCCGAAGCTTTAGCGTAGGCAGATTATTCAGATAGTAATTTATAATTTTAATCATTTGTAATTTAAGTCATTTAATTATGAATTTTAATAAGAAAATAGTTATTGCAAGCGGAAAAGGCGGAACAGGAAAAACAACTGTTGCTGTTAACCTTTTTTATGCCATCCGTGATTTTTATAATATTCCCGCTCAATTGATTGATTGTGATGTTGAAGAACCTAATGTTAATATATTCACAAAAGGGATTTTGAAAGAAGAAAAAGATGTAAATATCAAAATTCCGGTTATTGATACTGATAAATGTACATATTGCGGTTTATGTGCCGAATATT
>Ga0307991_1000080_pt1 | contig 73106 bp, 58 predicted proteins | sample EllFjometagen131_FD_203146 | JGI IMG/M metagenome (GOLD analysis project Ga0307991, IMG submission 203146) | Marine microbial communities from Ellis Fjord, Antarctic Ocean - #131 | ecosystem: Environmental > Aquatic > Marine > Unclassified | place: Southern Ocean | collected 2014-10-08
TCCCCTTCCCTCCCCCTCTCTTTTTTAGGAGAGGGGGCACGGGGGTGAGGTAAACAATGAAACTAAAGGTTTTTTTATTCTGTCTGATGTCCATGCTCCTACCTCTTTCCCCAATCTGGTCATCAACAATCATTGTTGACCTGAACGGCACAGGAGATTATACAACCATTCAAGGAGGTATCGATAATGCCTTAGATGGAGATATCGTTCTTGTATATCCGGGAACTTATTATGAGAATATCGACTACATAGGAAAAAACATTACTGTTGCGAGTAAATATTACACCACAGGAAATGAAACATATATAGACAGCACAATAATAGATGGAAATTATAATGGAAGTTGTGTCACACTTAATAATGGAGAGACAGATGCAGAGATATGTGGTTTTACATTACAAAAAGGTAGTGGTTATGATACTGGTTATCAAATTTTTGGTGGTGGAATTTATATCAAGGAAGCATCATTTAATGTTAATTCTTGTTATATTTGTGATAATATAGCAGAATACGGGGGAGGAATATCAGTTAGTGATTGTTTGGAATTAAACCTTATGGATACAAAAATATTTAATAATCATGCAAGCATTTTAGGTGGAGGTATATCAAAAGGAAGTTATGATGTAGATATTAACTTTTCACAACAAGACCGCTGCGATATTTATATGAACTACTCACCAATGGGAAGTGATATTTATAATTATGGGGGAGATATGACAGTATTTATCGACACATTTACCGTGCAGGAACCGGATAAATTTTATGTTCATTCACGTAATAACAGTGTTACAATGAATATTCAAAATCACAAAATAGAGCCCATCAACCAGGATGTGTATGTATCCTCTGTTGGTGATAATAACAATAGCGGAACAAGCTTGAATGAAGCATATCAAAACATATATCATGCATTAATTATGGTAAAATCAGACAGCACACTTCCAAATACAATACATATCGATGAAGGATTTTATTCACCATCTACCACAGGTGAGTTCTTTGCTCTAGGAGGGAAGGAATATATTTCCATAATAGGTGCAGGAAAAGAACTGACTATTCTGGATGCTGAGCAGACAGATAATTTATTCTCAATAGTAGGTGTTGAGAATTTTAATATTGAAAATTTACGATTACAACATGGTTATGATTTTTCCTTAGGAGGTATATATATTTCAAAATCAAATACAATTATTGAAAAAGTTGATTTATTAGATAATAACATTCCAGATGAGTTAGCTGTTCATATTTTATGTTACGAAAATAGTAATCCGATTTTTAAAGATGTAACTATAAAAACAACATATGATCAGGTTAATGGTAATGCAATTAATACTGGGAATCACTGTAATTCTGTTTTTATTAATTGTTCAATTGAAGGAAATAAAGCAGATCCCGAATTTGGTCATTTTGGTGCTATGGCAAACAGTTATGAAAGTTACCCTGTATTAATAAATTGTAAAATAATTGATAATTATGGAGATGTTGCCAGTGGTATTCGGCAAATGATTGCTCCTAATGATGATCTGTATCTAATAAATTGCACGGTTGTTGATAATGATTATTGTTCGCAGGGTACGATAAGTTTGGTTGATGGTGGACATGTTACACTTATCAACACAATTCTCAGAAATGAACCTGTAACAGAAATATGGTTTCATCCTTCCTACGATCCTAATTCTGCAACTTTGGAGTATTGCAATATTGACGGTGGAAGTCTGGCAGTTGCAGTAAATGATAACGGCACTCTAAATTGGGGAGAAGGCAACATAGACGAAGACCCATTATTTGTCGGAGGTGATCCATTCAGTTATGAGTTAACGCAATATTCTCCTTGCATCGATGCGGGTACACCTGACACAACCGGCTTGAATCTTCCCACAACAGACTTAGCAGGAAATCCACGAATTTTCAATGGAAGAATAGATATCGGGGCTTATGAATGCCAGGACACAGTAAGTATCAATGAGCCGGATACTGCATTTATTCATAACCTGTATCTTTTTCAGAATACTCCCAATCCTTTTACGAACGAAACTGAAATCTTATTTATTACTGCGGATTACGAAAGAGTGGGAGATTATTCACTTTCCATATACAATACAAAAGGGCAATTGATACGAAGGTTCGATGGTAATACTCATGACTTCTGGGTTAAAACAAAAATATCCTGGGACGGCACAGACGGGCAGGGAAAACAAGTAGCACCCGGTGCTTATTTCTATAAGCTGGAGTATAATGGGAATGCAATAGTTAGGAAGATGGTTAAGCTTCGCTAGTGCTTGGCAATGAAAAATGAATAATGTAAAATGAAAAATGTAGAGGACAAAGAGACAAAGCCCGTCTCCGTTCCTTAATGGAAACTCCGCTCCGGCAAGCGATAAGGCGTACTATAAAGTAAAAAAGTTTGTCATTCTGGAGCGAAACGAAGTGGAGCGAAGAATCTGTTCATTATAAACATGCCTACAGAGAATAGACTCTTCTCCCGATGAATCGGGATCATAGTGACAAATGTTTTTAGTTTTGTTTGATTTATCGGGGAAATGTGTGTAAAATAGTGCAGGATAAACCTGCACCTACCCGCTAGCTGATGGAGAGACACGGTTTTATCCCATCGCACACAATAAGCAATCTGTAGGATCTGAATATATTCAGCAATAAATACGAGTTGGGTGTATTTGAAGATAAAAGCGGTCATTGGGAGCAAACAACCCTACAGTGTGGTGGTAACAACAGAACAAATCTTCAAAATCTTGACACAAAATGAATCCCTTTTGACGTCAATCTCTATGAGCGAAAAAATACTAATTATCAACGGACCAAATCTCAACTTTCTGGGAAGACCGGAAATGAGTATTTACGGAAAAGAATCGCTTGCTGACCTCCATTCTATTATCTATCAATGGATTACAGATCAGGAGTGGCAGGCACGTTTTTTCGGAAGCAATAGCGAAGGTGAAATTATCGATTATATTCAGAATAATTTTGAATGGGCTGATGGCATGGTCATTAATCCGGCTGCTCTTTCCCATACCAGTATCGCTATTTATGACTGCATTAAATCCATAAACTTGCCATCCATAGAAGTCCACCTTTCCAATATCTACCACAGGGAGGAGTTCCTCAGAACTTCCATAACAGGTCTCGCATGTGAAAAAGTTATCGTAGGTTTAGGAGTACAGGGATATATCGAGGCGCTTGAGAATCTTAAGAAAATTTTTAAATGAAATATCTGCGGGAATTAATCGAGATTTACAACCTTTTGTATGATCGTTACGGACCCCAGTACTGGTGGCCCGGAGAAACTCGTGACGAAATTATCATCGGAGCAATTCTTACCCAAAATACTAATTGGAAAAACGCTGAAAAAGCAATCGAAAACCTCAAACACAAAAGCCTGCTTACACTCGCCGCATTGAGAAATACAGAAATCAAAAAAATCGCACAATGCATTCGTCCCTCGGGCTATTACAATCAAAAGGCAACTCGCCTAAAAGAAATTGCTAAATATTTTCACAGTAAAGGTTTGCAAAGTTTTGACGCTCATTCGACAGAAAAAATGCGCAAGGAATTGCTTGCATTGAAGGGAATCGGTCCGGAAACTGCGGATTCAATTCTTCTCTATGCCTTTGAAAAACCTGTTTTTGTTATTGATGCCTACACAAAAAGAATATTTCAGAGATTAGGTTTTTTTCCTGAGAATATTTCATATGATGAAGCACAGAAATTTTTCATGAAAAATATCAGAAAAAATCCTCAACTATTTAATGAATTTCATGCACTGCTTGTACATCATGCAAAAGAATATTGCCAGAAAATTCCATACTGCGCAAAGTGTGTTTTATTGAAGAAATGTAAATTTGAGAAGAAAAATAATGATCTCAAAAAAAAACAGTAAATCAAAAAAGACCCGACACATCTTTATTGTCTCTGACGCAACTGGATCCACCTGCGAAATGGTCGTCAAGGCTGCACTCATCCAATTCAGAACAACGGATGTACACCTTCATCGTGTTCGTTATGTGAGAACAGAAAAGGAAATAAGGGATGTTGTTCAGGAGGTTATGGCAGTTGATGGCATCATTGCGTATACATTTGTATCCAATGAACTTCGCGATCTCATTTTTGACCAAGGAAGGAAGTGGGCAGTTCCTACGATCGATGTGATGGGTCCTTTACTGAGCAGATTCACAGATTATCTTGAAATATCCCCTATGGCTGTACCCGGCATGTTCCGCAGTTTGGATAAAAACTACTACCAGCGCATCGAATGTATAGACTTTGCCGTAAAACACGACGATGGAAAGAAGTTAACTGACATGTACAAAGCCGATATCATTATCGTCGGCCCCAGCAGAACCTCAAAAACACCCATCAGCATCTATCTTGCATACAGGGACTACAAAATCGCAAATATTCCTATGATCTTCGACATCAACCTTCCCGATGAACTCTTCCAGGTGGATCAAAAAAAAATTGTCGGGTTGACCATCTCTCCCAGCCGCCTGAAAATCATTCGAGAAATACGTGCGAGTAGATATACGCATATCCAACTCTCGAAATATATTGATATTGACCGCATCAAAAAAGAGCTTAAAGAATGTATGCAGATATACAATAAGCATAATTGGAAAATCGTTGATGTGACTTCAAAATCTATTGAGGAAGCAGCGACCGAGATAATGCGTTTATTTGGTAATAGAAAGTTTGACAGTACGTATAATGATAATTTGAGTGACAAAGATGTTTAAATTTATTCGCAGCTTTTTAATTGTGATTTTTATCTTGATCCTGATTACGGGATGTGCCTCGAAATTTGAAAAGGCACAGAGAAAAAAACAGGAAGCTGTAACCATTATTGTTTCGGAAAAGATATCATCCTATATTACATCTCTTATGTCTTTACTGCTAGAAACCGTTCATAAATCCTCAGAAGTAACCTATCAAAATTTTCAACTATTGTCCGAACACTTTCCAGAAATTTCCACTTTGCTACTTTATAATAATGATCTCGAACTTCTAAGAAAATATCCTGCAACTATATCTACTGACGAAGTGATCAAGAACTGCCTGACCAATCAAAACATAAAAGATATCTCAGCCATTACCAAACCCTTCATCGGACACTCTCTTTATAAAAATAATGATGTATATATCTGTATCACCATACCAACAAGCACTGACGAAAAAACCGAGCGAAATATTTTGATCGTTCTGGTCAACACCGCAATACTCTTTTCAATAATAGAGCAGGAGCACATTGTACCCTACCCATATTCGCTTATCGTAATAAACGACCAACAGGATGTAGTGTATGATTCCGACCCGACGAGAATTGGTAAAGACTTCCTCACAAAAGTCAATTCAAACGCATATGACCCGGCATTGAAAAATCTCTATAGTATGATGAAGGAGAATGCCAGCGAATACTTTATAACCGACATCGAGGAAAAATCTCTAACTCAAAAAAAGATATTTACCTGGAATACGATCCAGCTTTTTGATGAAACATTTCATATTACTCTTGTTCGAGATATAAATAGAAACAAAAAAAAGAAGTCCGAAAATGTATATCTTCTTTCGACTCTGCGCAGTTATGCAATTCAGGACACTCTCGTTGACCCCATTATCGAAGAACAACCCAAAGAGATCGAGAAACTTCTTAAACATATTTATGACCTGAATCCGGGAGCATATTCAATTCAACTGGCTGACACTACTGGAACAATAATAAACGGATGGCCTCTGTGCAATTGCGCAATCGGATATCGCAATAATCAAAATCTTAATAAATCATTTGACGCTGCGCTTGATTTGGTCATAACCTTAAAACAGGAAAATATCATTCACGCACCTCTGTTTGAGGGAGGTGAAGGAAAAATAACATTTATTCCAGTACTCGTACACGAAGATCTGTACGGTGTGCTGATAGCTATCGAACCACAAGGAAATTAATATGATCACAATAAAAAAGGTCGAAACAAAAAATGATTGGAAAGAATTTATTGATCTTCCATTCAGGTTATATAAGGATGATAAAAACTGGGTTCCACCACTGAAAAAAGACATGTTTTTTAAACTCAACACTGAGAAACATCCATTCTGGGAGCACGCTATCCGAGAAGTATTTCTGGCTGAAAAAGACGGAGTTGTCGTAGGAAGAATCGGCGCGATAATTGATTATAATTATAATGAACTCTGGGACGAACACATGGGCGCTTTCGGCTTCTTTGAATCAATTAACGACTTCGAAGTTGCTAAAGCTCTGTTCGATGCTGCATATTCCTGGCTTAAAGAGCACGGTGCGGAAAAAATGCGTGGTCCCCTCAGTCCTTCCCAAAACGATGAATGTGCTTTTCTTCTGGAAGGATATGATTCCTTACCGGTCATGATGATGCCCTACAATCCCCAATATTATCTTACTTTATCAGAAAAATATGGCTTGAAAAAAGGCAAAGATCTCTATGCTTTTTACAAATCTAATAAAACCCCACCTTCCCATCAAATCCAGACCGCAGTTGATCGCCTGAAAAAAAATCCGAATATCTCTACAAGGCATGTTAACATGAAACGTGTGAAAGAAGAAGCCCATCTCATCAAGGAGCTTTATAACGAGAGCTGGGAAAAGAATTGGGGTTTTTCTCCAATGACAGATAAAGAGTTCGATCTTATGGTTGACGAGCTTAAGAAGGTTGCTGATGATCATCTTATCTGGTTTGCTTATTATAAAGATGATCCTGCTGGTGTTGCTATCACACTGCCCGATTACAATCCCATTTTCCAGAAATTGAATGGCAAATTAGGACTGATCGGGATTATCAAATTTTTAAGATACAGACGTAAAATTGAGGGTACACGTGCGATAGTGTTCGGATTCAAACAGAAATACCGCAGATTCGGATTGCCCGCACTTCTTTATCATGAAACTGAACAAGCCGGTCTTAAACGTGGTTACACGTGGTGCGAAATGTCATGGAATCTCGAAGATAACGATCTCATCAACCAGTTTGATGAAAAAGTAGGTGGTAAGCTTTATAAGAGATATAGAATTTACGAGATGCCTATTTCATAAAGATATTTTTACTTAGAACTAATAATACAATTTCTGACCCGGGTAAATATACACGATATTCTGTCCATTGCTCGTATTTGATTTGAGATCATTCACCTGGATCAGTTTTTGATATGCAATTCCCAGCTTTGATGAGATCGAGGAAAGAGTATCACCCTTTTTCACTACATAATATTTTTCCGGATTGGTTTTCAGAGATATCAGATTTAATTTTTGCCCGGGATATATCGTTGTTGATGCCAGTCCATTTATGCTCATAAGACTCGATACGGACGTATTATAACGGGATGCAATGACCCACAGATTCTCACCGCTTTTCACCACATGCTCGGTAAAATACCCATTATTCTTTTCCAAAAATTGGCGTTCAATATGAGCAACCTCATCCGCATTTGGAATTGAATTCTTAGGAACAAGTACAGTAAAATCTCCAGGGCTCACAACCACATCATTCACCGGCGAATGTGTGTAATTATTTCTCTTATAAATTTTTAGCCACGGATTTAATTCCCATACTTCTCGAATAACTGTTCCCTGCGCTTGTGCCCAACCATCGAGCTTATAATAACCATCCAAAACCAGTGGAACAATACGACAGGTTTCATAAATACTCGATTCTTTCTCAAACGGTTTGGTGAAGATATTACTCTCATTTTCTATAATATATTTCATCACAAGAGTACGCCATACATAATCGTCAGTTTCAGATTTCCTTTGTATCAAACCGAAAAAATCCTTACCACCCTGTTCATCGATCGCTTTTGTGATATTGCTCAATCCGGAGTTGTACGCACAGATCGCCAGCAGGATATCAGGTGCTCCCCTATTGGTAAGCGCTTTCAAACTCCAACTTAGATATTCACACGCAGCTCTTGTTGATGCAAAAATATCTCTACGCTGGTCAACGAATTGGTTCATTTCAATGTCATAATATTTCGCAGTGGATTTCATAAACTGCCAGAATCCGGTTGCGCCGGCTGAAGATTGAGCAAGAGGGCTCAGATAACTCTCTGCAACTGCAAGATATTTTATATCATCATCAAGACCGTATTCAGAAAGAATGTCTTCAATAACAGGAAAATATTTTGTTGTTCTGGGTATGTATTTATATGCAAATTTGATCTCCGCTTTGTACCAGTAATAAAATTTTTGGAAGATTCGATCATTCGTGAGATCAAATGCATATCCCGCATAATAAAGTGTATCAGGAAAATCAATTTGCTTCTTTATACGAGTAGTGCTGCCCAGAAAAGCAAGTGAATCTTTAAGAGTTAAGATCTCCTCATACAGAGAATCTACCTTCATATGATAGGCATAATTCTGCTGCCTTAAACCATCAATCCGGTCTTGATATTGAGTAACCTCACTTTGTAGATCGACTGTGATCTCCGGCTCCGGAACTGTAGTACAGCTCACAGCAGTAATAATGATAATCCAAAAAAGGATAAGTTTCTTCATAATAAAAAGGAAGCCATCCGCGCCTAACGAATGGCTAAAATCAAAAGCTTCGGTAAATTATTCTGAAATTGCTTCGGTTGGGCATTCCGGAATGCAGGTACCGCAATCAACGCATAGATCGGCATCGCATTCTGCGAAGTCACCTACGACAGAAAGAGCTTCTGTAGGACAAACATCAACACATACACCACAACCAACACATTTTTCTTTATCGATTTTTACTGCCATTGTTTCCTCCACGAATTTTTTTAAATTTCATTTCTATATTTTGCTCGAAATATTTTACTCGCATTATTCTAATCAAGTTTTTTATGTAATGAAAAATAATTCTCTGCATTTTCTGTCGTTTGACGCGCGATTTCATTTGGACTTTTCCCCTTGATTTCTGCAATGTGCTGAATAATATACTGAACATATTCCGGTCGGTTTCTCTTTCCGCGATACGGGTAAGGAGTAAGGAATGGGGCATCGGTTTCTACAAAATACATATCATCAGGAACATCCCGAATAGTACCGTAGTAGTGACCTCTGTCAAAGGTTACCGAACCTGTGAAGGATATAAACCATCCCTGCTGGAGCACTTCCCGTGCAAAATTATAATCTCCTGAAAAACAATGAAACACAACACGTTCCGGTTTATGTTTTTTCAAAATATTGAATACATCTTCATGAGCATTTCTATCATGAACGATAATGGGCAACTTCTTTTCAATGCCTATTTTGAGCTGTTCCTCGAACACTCGTTTTTGAACATCTTTCGGACTCAGATTTCTATAGTAGTCAAGCCCAATCTCTCCAAGCGCTACAACAGAGTTATCTTCCAGAAGCGAGATCAATTTCTCTTCATCATAAGAGGTCGCATCATGAGGATGCCAGCCGGCAGTGGCAAAGAGGTTTTTGTATTTTCGTGCCAGGTCTATTGCCTGTTTTGATGTGGTTTCATCAATCCCCACATTGATAATTGCTTTTATGCCCTTCTCAAATGCCTGCCGTACAACTTCGTCCCTGTCTTTATCATAAGAATCAAATTGCAGATGAGCATGAGTGTCTATAAATTTCATGTGCCAATTTCTTTCTTTAATTTATTTATGATGCCGTTGAAAGTATCCATTTCATTGATTGTAACTTCGAGTTTTGCGAAGTAAAATTTTTCTAAGTCAAAATCCAGCTTCTTTAATTTTACAAAATCCTTCTCGGTTGTTATGATCACATCGATTTTCTGGTTGCTTGCATTTCTTAGAATAGAAGCAATTTCATCTTTTGAGAACTCATGATGATCACTAAATTGGTAATGATGTACAAAATTTATCTCAAATTCTTTTATGCTGTTCTCAAAAGACGCTGGATTTCCAATTCCTGAAATCAAAAATATTTTCTTCCCGACAAAAAAAGAAAAGGAATTTTTCTTCAAATCAGTATAATGAATAAAATGTGCAATGCGATATGAAGTAGAGAGGAGAGGGGTGGAATATTTTTTGAATATCTGTGGGACACTGCATTCACCTTTTATATCATTAAGTACAAAACTATCAGCATACTTCATCATCCCCTCAGGTTCTCTGAGCATGCCTGCAGGTGTAAGAAATCCGTTTCCGATTGGATTTTTTCCGTTGAAAAGAAGAAAATCAAAATCATGATGCACTTTAAGATGCTGAAATGAATCATCCAATATAACGACATCGATATGCTGATTTTCTTCAAGGTATTTAAGCACTTTTTTTCTATTTTTTCCAACGACGACTGGAATTCCTTTCAGATTTTGAGCAATAAGCAATGCCTCATCTCCTGCTTCTTGAGCACACTGATACAATTGAGTTTCATCAGAGATGAGCTGTACCGTGTTTTCATACGCACCTTTGTAACCCCGATGAGAAACCGCAACATGTAATCCTTCTTCCATAAGTTTTCGCGCAAGCAAGATCGTGAAGGGAGTTTTTCCATTTCCACCAATTGTAAGATTTCCAACAGATATAACAAATGTGTGTGCTCTGTAGCTCCTGAATAGTTTCCAATCATAGAGCTTTCTTCTGCAGCGCAGGACCAGAGAAAAAAGAAAAGCAAAGGGTAAAAAGAGATATGAGAGAATACTTCTCTTTACCCAATGCTTCTCAATAAATGAGTGAAAAGACATGGTTAATCGAATTTTACTTGTGGAGTTTCTTTTTCGCTTTCGTCTATCTTGTAAAGAGGTTCTTTTTCAAAATGGAATATACCGGCAAAGAGACTGTTCGGGAAAATCGAAATGTCTTTATTGTAGAGAGTAACAACCTCGTTGTAGCGTCTTCTGGATACTGCGATTCTATTTTCCGTTCCAGCGAGTTCGTCCTGCAGTCGAATGAAATTCTGGTTCGCTTTTAGTTCAGGGTAGGCCTCTACAGTTACCAGCAGTCGTGAGAGAGCACCAGTTAGTTGATTATTCGCATCAATCGATTCCTGGCGGGTTTCTGCTTTCCCTACACTTGCCCGAGCTTCTGTCACCTGGGTAAATACATCCTTCTCGTGGGATGCATATCCCTTCACGGTTTCAACCAGATTCGGAATAAGATCGTAGCGCCTTTTCAACTGGTTTTCTACTTCAGCCCAATTATTTTCCACATCGAGCTGTTCCTGGACAAAAGAGTTGTATTTGCCTTTGACATATGCATAGATAGATACTGCAAGAATTGCTAATACGGCAACGATAATAATTGCGATAACGCATCCTTTATTTTTCATGTATCCTCCGATTTATTGAAGTTTTTTTAATATTTCTTCTATTTTTTTTAAACTGAACATCATCATCTGCAATTTTTCATAAGATTATATTCTTTTTTTATATTTTTTTAAATCTCTATAAAAATTCTCATGAGTACCCAAAGCAATAAGAATCCTTGATTTATTATCCCATTTATATGCTAATAAATACAGGTGTTTACTTACTCTGAATTTATATACCCAAATGTCAATCAAATCTCCCTTTTTTTGTTCCCCGATATTAGGATTCATTATAATCTCTTTTACAGCCTTGTCCAGTTCAATTATCTGATTTTTTCTCAATTTTTTCTTCTGTCGAGCAAACAATGGTGTCTGTAAAACTTGAATATTAGAACGATTATTTGCTGAACTCATAAGGTGTCAAATCCTGATTTTTTGCTTGTTTTTTTCCAATAAGAATATCTTTAATAAATGAGAAAGGCAAATCTTCATTTTCTTCTGCTATTTTTCCAATAGTTGCCCAGAATTCAATTTGTCCAGCTAAAGATCGTTTAAAAATATTGGAATTAATTTTTGCTGATTGGGCTAATTCATTAGAAATCTTTACTGCTATTGACATATTAGTCACCTCTTAAAATAATAATTTTATAAACCATTTAATTGCGAAAGTTCCATTTTATGTCAAGAAGTTTCAATTTGATACCATATAAAACCAAACGAATAATGATGAATCTATTTGTGAAACTCAACTATTTACAACATAGCTATTGATATTTTATTTTTTCATTTAAATCAATTCAACTACTCCAGCTCTTTCTTCAGTTCTTCTATTGCTTTTTTTAGCTGAACATCATCATCTGCAATTTTTTGCTCGTTGGTTATGTCCAGATAAATATCAGGTGTTGCTCCTGTACCTTCCATATTTATATCTTCTGCTGTGTACCAGCCGGTGCCCGGCATCCGCATGCTTGAACCATCCATGAAGCTTACATACCCGGTTCCTATGACCGATCCGCTTGTAGGCATACCGATAACTTTTCCCAGCTTAAAATGTTTATAAATATTGGGGAATATCTCAGCGTCAGAAAATGAGTTTTGATTAATGAGTAAAATTGTTGGTTTTGTCCAGGTATCTCCCGGAAATGGCTGCTTTTCGACATTAAAGACCCTGTTCGTTGTGAAGGCGTAGGGCTTTTTTGTCAGAAGTTCGATCAGCCAGTCATGTATCCAGCCGCCCGGATTATTCCGCACATCAATAATGAGGGCATCTTTTTGCCAATTATTCGCAAAGACATCCTGCACGAAATCTTCATAAGAACCCCATCCCATATTCCTGATATGCGCATAACCAATTTTATTATCTGTGAGATCATCAACAATATCCCTGCGCTCTTCTACCCAGGTATCATAATTCATCATATAGTTCTGCCGCCAGGAAAGGCCTTTGAATTCAACAGTGGCAATGCTATCCTGTGTCTGTACCTTCATGGTTATCTTATCATCGATCTTGTTAAAAAATAGCGGGGTGATTGGCGTTTCTTCAGTTATTTCTACTTCATCAACCTCCAAAAGAACATCTCCCGGTTTGATATTGTAGGGTTTGTTGAGCTTGGATTTTCTGTAAATCTCTTTGAATTTGATACCCTTTTTAGGGATATCCTTATAATCGAGCACAAAGCCGCCAAAGGCAATATCGTGCTGGGAAATTGGATTGTCATCCCTCGCATAAAAACCAGTATGGGAGGCATTTACTTCACCCATCATTTCGGAATATATCTCATCCATGATTCCCGGTGAGTAAGCATATTCCAAATAAGGATAGTACTTTTTGAATGCCTTATCCCAATCAATTTTATTCATATCAGGATCATAAAAGCCCCTTTGAAAAGCTTTCCATGCTTGCTCAAAAACTGTTTTATTTAAAGCGAGTGTGTTATATTTGTATTCAAACTCATTTTCAAGAGTTTCCATTGTGCCGCTGGTTGTGATTTTCTTTAGCGATTCGGATTCAATGCAATAAAAACAGTCATTTTTTTCATTATATTTCATATTACGGGGTTGTGAAAAAAATGTGGTGATCTCCTCATCCTTTTTTCCTTCATAGTCAACTTTTCTTAAGGTATACACATCATCTTCAGAACTGTTTAAATAGTACAGGGTGCTATCTTTGTCGGTTGCAACAAGGTAGTTGTATCCCTGCTTGGAAGCTATCACTTTCACGCGCTTTCTGATATCTTGTAAATCGACGACGACCTTTACGCTATCCTTTTCGGTTTTTTCTTTTTCCGCATCCTTTTTATCCTCTTTGTTATCCTTTTCCTCATCTTTGTTTTCGGATTCATCATCATCTTTTTTAGGATTTAGGATATCTTCCCAATAATCTTTATAATCCCAGAAATCCTCTTTTGCATGAAGCTCCATTCTACAGATATCCTGATTTCTGTTGAAGAAAACATAGGCGCCCTGCTCACCCCATATCGGTGAGTGCATATTCCCATGATAAGGATAAATAGCAGTTTTTTCTTTAGTTTCAAAATTATAAAGATAGAGTATCTCATCCCAGGTTCCGGAAGTGAGTTCAAAATAGAGTGCATACTTCTTGTCCGGGCTGACCGTGAATCTCGAGCCCACTACCTGGTCTGTGATCAGCTTTTGAACTTTATTCTCTTCTTTTTCAACGAGTGCAATTTGATTTATAGCTTTATCATCTGAGTATTGAACGAACAGTCCCATCTCGTCTTCAAAATAGATATCCTGCACATAATCATCTTTAAACCATGAGATTTTTTCAATTGTATCAGGTTCTTTGACGTTGGTTTTATATAATTGCTTATTCCCTTTTTCGTAGCCCGTAAAATAGATAGTCTGATCATCATCAGCAATTGCAATGTTTCCGATCCCATTTTGATCATGGGTCAACTGCTTTACTTCTCCACCCTTTTCCGGCATTGCAAATAGATCGAATTTGTAAGTAAAGGCAACCAATTTGCCATTTGTTGAAACCGAAAAATCTTGTGCTTGATTGATAAATCTTTCTGTAACCTCGAAACTTCCAATAAAATCTTGTCTGATCTCAATTGGTATCTTTTTGAATTTTCCGGATGTTGCATTATATGACCACAGCTCATCAAATCGTTTGAAAACCATATTATCATTCTGGCGTGCAATGCAAAGTTGCGTGGCTGACCAATAATCGAATTTTGTGAGTTTTTGAGGATGTGGAAAATCCATTCCTTCTACAGAATAAATTTGGAAAACAGCCCTGTTCTCTTTCACGAAATCTGTACCCACAAAATAAATATGGTCGTTCACATATGAACACACGGGATATTTTTCTGTATATTCTGCATCAGTAAGCTGGGTATAGGATTTATTTTTTATGTCATATTCCCATATTTGTCCACTTACACTCCCGATATATCTCTCACGTGTATTATATCCCCTGTCACTGTAGATGATATTCTTATTATCAGGTGTAAGCTGTGCAAAACTGCTCCCTATTTCAGTTATCAATGTCGGATGAGAGCCATCAAGTGGAAGCTCCATAAAATTCCAGCCATTGGGCAGTTCGTATTTCGTTGCAAGGATTTTTTTCCCGTTTGAAAACCAGTCAATGACAGTGACTCCTTCTTTGCATATGCATTCTGCCACACCACCTTCTGCGGGAATGAGATAGGTAGCATGAAATCCATCACGGTTAGAATTAAAGGCAATGGTTTTTCCATCCGGAGAAAATACCGGATATGTATCATTTCCTTTTGACACGGTCAATCGTTTTGCTTCTCCACCTTCCAATGGAACAGTCCAGAGATCGGACATATAGGAAAAACAAACAGTATTTCCGTCTGGTGAAATTGCAGGTTGTTGCATAAAATGCGGTTCGAGCGCAAAGAGTAAACTGTTCATCAATAAGATGAAAATCAATACTATATATTTTTTCATGGTATCTCCCCTAATAATATATTAGCTGCATTTTGACCAGCCACAGATCGGGCAGGTTTTACATCCTTCTTTAAATTCCAGAGTTGCTCCGCATTCCGGGCACATCGAACCGACTGGGGTAGTCTCATCATAGGAAGGACTTTCAACAATAACTTTTAGTTGATCTTTGCCTTTACCTTCTTTTGTTTGCTTGAGCCCATTTCCGTCCTGTTCGAGAAATTCTATTAGTGCATTTGCGATCGCATCGGCACAGGAATGTATCTTTTTACCCTTTGACCACATTGGAGCAGGACATCGAATGAGCCGTAGCTGTTTTATAATAGATTCCATTTTCACATTCGAGCGAAGAGCCAGCGAGATCAAACGTGCAATTGCTTCAAGTTGAGCAGAAGCACAGCCACCGACCTTGCCCATTTGAGTAAAAACTTCGCATGGTCCGGTTTCATCAACATTGATAGTCACGTAAAGATGGCCGCAGCCGGTATTTACTTTTTTGGTCACGCCAATTGTCGTTTCGGGACGGTGACGTGGTTCTATTCTTGTTCTGTCAACCTCGCGCATTTTTTTGCCGACATTAAGCACCTGTTCGTCACGGCTGCCGTCTCGATAAACTGTCACACCTTTGCAACCGAGTTGATAGGCAAGCATGTATGAAGTGTAAATATCCTCTTTTGTGGCATAATTCGGAAAATTGATCGTCTTGGAAACTGCATTATCAACATATTCCTGGAATGCTGCCTGCATCCGAATATGCCATTCGGGAGTGATGTCATGAGCAGTAACAAAAACACGTTTCACATCATCAGGAATTTTATCTATCTCTTGGAGCGAACCCTTTTCGGAGATCTTCTCCATTATTTCCTTAGAATTGAATTTTCGTTCCTCTGCAATTTCCTCAAAATATTTATTAACATAAAGAAGCTTCTCACCGTCCATCACATTCTTTATATATACTAATGAGAAAATCGGTTCGACGCCGCTTGAAGCATCTGCGATCATGCTGATCGTTCCTGTGGGAGCAATGGTCGTTGTTGTCGCATTGCGGATTCCCTTTTCTTTGATCTCGGCAATGAGGCCATCCCAGTTCAGCTTATAACCTTCCCTTGAAAAAGTGCCTTTTTTATAAATGCTCTGATTAAAATTGGGAAACGATCCTTTTTCGACCGCAAGCTGCACTGAGCGCTCTTTCGAGTAATAGTCAATGAATTCCATGATCTCTCTGCCGGTATCAGTTGCTTCATCAGAAGAGTAAGGAATGCCAAGCTTAAGAAGCAGATCCGCCCAACCCATGATACCCAATCCTATCTTTCGATTCTTCTTAACCTGTTTCTCGATCTCGGGAAGAGGAAATTCGGAACGGTCGATGACATCATCTAAAAAATCTACAGCAGAATATACTGTTTGCTTTAGAAGATCCCATTCGATTGTGCCTTCTTTTACCATCAGTGCCAGATTGATTGACCCGAGATTACACGCTTCATTAGCAAGCAGTGGCTGCTCTCCGCATGGATTGGTTGCTTCGATCTTTCCATCTTTCGGAGTGGGATTATATCTATCCAGCCGATCAAGGAATACGATTCCCGGCTCGCCGTTCTTATAAGCCATTTCAACGATCAGCTCGAACACATCCCGAGCTTTCAAGCGTCTTTTAACCTTACCTGTATGAGGTGCTATGAGTTCATACTCTTCGTTGTTCTTCACCGCACCCATAAATGTTTCAGTAAGCCCAACACTTATGTTGAAGTTAGTAAGTTCAGTGTCTTTCTCTTTCGCTTTGATAAAATCTATAATATCCGGATGATCAATATTGAGGATCGCCATATTCGCACCGCGGCGTGTTCCTCCCTGTTTCACTGCATCGGTTGCGGAATTGAAGACTTTCATGAAGGTGATCGGACCGCTGGAAACTCCACTGGTCGATCCTACCCGGGCATTATGTTCACGGAGTTTAGAAAACGAAAAACCTGTTCCTCCACCGCTTTTATGAATGAGCGCTGCGTTCTTGACCGCATCGAAAATGCTCTGCATGCTGTCTTTGATGGGAAGTACAAAACACGCGGAAAGCTGCTGCAGGTCATTCCCTGCATTCATAAGAGTGGGAGAATTGGGAAGGAAATAGCAGTTATTCATAATGTTGAAATAACGCTTTGCTTTCTCCCTATCTCCACCAGCAATGTTATCACTCACGCGAGTGAGCATCGCTTTTTCATCTTCAATAATATCACCCATCTGGTCTTTTTTGAAATATCTTTTTCTCAGCACTGCTCGAGCATTATCAGAAAGCTCCATTGAAATCCTCCGTGATTAGATTCGGCATCCTTTAGCAGTTAATCTTCAGGATGGTATAATTTGGGGTACTCAATTTTTTTACGTCAAATGCTTTGAATATTTTTTTAATATTCCGTTCCTTCGCGTGCAGAAAAATCCTTTTGATAGTAGTGTTTGATTTCTTTCATTTCCGTAACCAGATCTGCGATCTCGAGTAATTCTGCCGGTGCGTATCTGCCTGTTATGACGAGCTCAAGGTCATCTTTGTGCTCTTTTATGAATGGAAGAACTTCTTCGAGGGAGATGAGGTCAAAATCGAGCGCAACATTCAATTCGTCCAGGATGACCATGTCATATTTTTTACTAAGGATGACTTCTTTTGCTTTGTGAAAACCTTTCACTGCTTCTTCGAGGTCGATCTTTTTGGGATTTTTCTTATCAACAAAATCGGGTGTGCCGAACTGGATAATATCAATATTCGGTATATTGTCAAAAAAAGTGATCTCACCATATTCAATATTCTTTTTCATGAATTGGATGACGCATACATTCTTTTGATGACCAAGAAATCGAGTTGCCATTCCCAGAGAAGCAGTAGTTTTGCCCTTGCCGTTGCCCGTGTAGATTTGGAGCATATTATTCCTCTTAAATTAAAATGGTGGGTGATACTGGAATCGAACCAGTGACCTCTACGATGTCAACGTAGCACTCTAACCATCTGAGCTAATCACCCACAGATTGAGTGAAAGAATTTTTGAGGAATATTTCTTTGTCAAAAAATTTAGGTTTTAAATTGTCTGATGCGAGGTCATTTTAGCAATAACAATATTACCCACCACTCGGCTTTACTCCGTTACGCCGAAGCAAGCAGAGGACACCAGTCTTCATTACATTACGCCTTGGCACGCAGAGAGCACAGAGATACTTAGAATGCAAATATAATCAAACGAAAAAAACAAAACTCATTCCTAAGTTGAACTTGGGAACGAGAGAAATTTTTCTAAATTCGTTTTACAATCTTTAAACTAATATTCATAAATTATTCTACAATATGGTTTTATCTTATGCGATCAAAATCTAACTCAAACTTATCTTTAAGGATTTTTGATTCATAAACCTCAGTAGTCATTGCTTGATTATCCAAAATCGAGAGTATTCTCTATTGATTAGCAAGGGAGATACAGTGTCCAAGATAAACTGATTTAATCATTTCTTTTGGTAAAATTAAATGTTGGTTAACATGATGCCAAAGCATTAGTCTATATTCATCTTCATATTCCCATTTATCTAACTTTGTTGAAAACAATTTTATTATATCATTCTTGGAGTTATTAGATAGCGTGGATTCAAAAAAAATAATCTTAGGAATTTTATTTTCATAGCTCATTATTAAAATATCAAGCAGTATTTCCTTTTCCGCAGCTAAATATACCATAAAATCTTGTAACATGCCTATATCAAACCCTACACAATAACCTTTATGTCTGTCTGCATATCGATCCCACATTAATTGATTGTCACACTTTGAGGTTAAACTACATATTCCAAATTTATTGAAATTTGTTTCAATAATATAATTATTAAACCAATCTGAATGTTCTTTAGAATTTTTAATTTCCTTTAATTTTTCTCTAACTAACTTTCTTCTTTCGTTTCGAGACTTGCTTGTATACTTCCTTTTTACATAATCTTTAGCCCACCTTTCAGTTATTCCCACTGGATTATCAGAGAGGTCAAACCCTAAAGTTAAATCAAATGGATCGCCAAATGTTCTTGCACTGGCAAACCAAAGGCTAGGTTCCTTTATTATCGAAATATAATAATCATTCTGATCAAAAAATCGATATTTATAAAGAATTGATGGTAATGCAATATCTCTATACATATGGAGACTTGGGACATGTCGAAGAACATGTCTTAAGTTGGTAATGAATTAACTTTTTGCGTTAAATTTTGAATGCTTTCGTACAATTTATTTATTTTATCTGTATATTTTTCCCTGAATATTTTCAATTCTGTTTTGGGTATACCAAAACAATATCGTCCATTATAATTATCCTCCTTACAAAATATTATTTCGAAAGCTCTTTGTACAGTCATTGCAACTAATTGAATAAATAATAATGTAATATGGTCACTTTTTCCTTTTGATTTACGAAGACTAAAGTCTATTTCTAACGCTTCACTCCACATATTATCATCAATTTCTATTTCTGGACCATAGGTTATTGAATTTATATGAACTGATGTATTACTTAACCTTCCCCATATTTTTCCAATAAGTGGTATGAATTGTTTTGAATAGCTAATTGATTTTGTAGATTTGTATTTATTATTCATATAATCATGAAAAGCTTTATCATCTTTGAAAATATGAATTGCAGTGGCAATTGTTTCAATAGCAATGCGTAACAACACCAACGTTTCTAAATTTGCCCTTTGTCTTGCAAGATGTAAAGATGATATTATAATATTTTCAGCTTTAGTAAGTAATGAAATAAAATATATTTTGTTTCCAGTAATGAAATCAGCTCCCTTTAGTAATCCAATATTTATAATTGAATAAAATGTGGCAATTTCTGACTCGACATCTTTAAGTAATTCGCTGTTCATTGAAATGAAATCTCTTTCAGTGTTTTTAGCCTTATTATAAATGATATCTTCAGCCGTGATCATATTTCTTTTTCTATTTAATATTATCCTCTCAATAATATTTTCCTTATGTTTTTTTCCAATGCTCTTTAAATTTCATTTATTAAATCCTCGTCAATAAAAAATTACACCAAACTCATTCCACTCTATCAAGAGGGGTGGTTCCGATGAAATCGGAATCGGGGTGTGTCATACACAACTCACCACTGGAGTCGAAGGTTTATCAGTAAATATGTAGGGCTGATTATCTCTAATCAGCCGGGTTAACAAATCGGTCATTTCGGGGAAATGACCATACTTTCCCACATCATAAATCGTTAATCGACATTCGATATTCAAAGTTTTCTCATCAAGGAAAAAATATTACGAACCATCAGTCTTCGTTTCCTCTGAGTTGATATCGGTTATAAATAATATTTGTCACTCTCACCCAGATGAATCGGAATCAGATAAAGATTCTTTTTTATTTTGTTATTACTTTTCGTAATTCCGTGGATCGCGAATTTATTGTTGTTGATTTTTCTTGATTCCCAATCAAGTTGAGAATGACAATGAAAATTAATATTCACTATTTGCTCCACGATTTACTCTCCTGCTTGCCACGGTTTAATGTAATGAAGCTGGATCATACCTAATACTTCCCATTTCCCTTTAAATTTTCTCCCAAAATAATGTAAGTGATTTTTAACAAATTCTGTTCATCATAAAATTTGACATAAAATACTATGCTTCCAAATTACGCAAACGTGGAGTAGCATATGAATATTGTTAAAGGTCAAAATGGTTGGATAGAAGTAATCTGCGGAAGCATGTTCAGCGGCAAAACCGAAGAGCTTATTCGCAGGATGCGACGCGTCGAAATCGCAAAACATGCCTTTCAAATTTTTAAACCAACAATCGATAACAGATACCATCATCAATATATTGTCTCACATAATAAATCAAAACTTAACTCCACCCAGGTTGATAACTCTCAGATGCTTTACGAGCAGGTCAAAAAGGAAACTGAAGTCGTGGGCATCGATGAAGCCCAATTCTTTGACGAAGGACTCGTTGAAGTATGTCAGAAGCTTGCAGATGAAGGAAAACGCGTTATCGTTGCCGGACTCGATCAGGATTACCGGGGCAAGCCCTTTCACCCAATACCGGAACTTCTCGCTACCGCAGAATATATCACAAAAACGCTCGCAATCTGTATGCAGTGCGGCAATCCTGCAAATCGCACCCAGCGCCTTGTGGACAACGATGAAGAAATTCTTGTTGGGGAAAAGGACATATACGAAGCACGCTGCAGAAAGTGCTTTCAACCACCAAAGGAAACGAAATGATCCTCATCCGCATTATCGATTTTGTTATTATGATCTATATCTGGCTCATTATCATTCGCGCAGTCATGTCCTGGTTCAATCCTAATTATGCAAATCCCTATATTCAACTCCTGATCAAAGTGACAGAACCTGTTCTTGGACCGACACGTGAGATCGTTCAAAGGATAATACCTTCACGAAATTTTGACATTTCACCAATCGTAGTAATTCTTCTTTTAGAATTAGTACGCAATCTGTTAATCAGATTACTTATAATGTAGCGAGGGGTCATGCCACAAAATATATCAGGTTCAGAAATTAGAGGTAAAGAATTCAATAAAACCCTAAGCGGGTACAACAAGAAGGAAGTCGAGGCATTTCTTGAAATGCTTGCAAATCAGATAGAGAGCTTGGAAAGAAAAATTAAAGCACAGCAAAGAGAGATCGAGGATAGGGATCAAAAACTCGATAACATTGAGGAGCAAAAAGACCTGCTCAAGCGCACTCTCATTCTTGCAGAAAAACTCAAAGAAGATACATTGAAAAGCGCAGACAAAGAAGCAAAGAACATTATAAAAGATGCTGAATTATCCTCTAGGGAACGCGTCAAAAAAGCAAAGGATTATCTGAGCATTCTTGAGCACGATTATGTTAATTTGAAGGATAAGAAAAAATCCTTCCTGCTTACATTTAAATCTCAGATAAATACTATGCTCGAGCTCATCCAACAGGAATTTGAAAAAGATAAAGACGACGCGAAAAGAAAAGACAACCCGATCATTCCTCCCCCAGACTATAGGACACGTGGTTTCAAAAAAGAAATAGAGCTACCTCCTGTTGCTGAGAAGAAAGAAGAAATCCCTGCCAAAAAGAAAGAAAAAGAAAATATCGAGAATTCGGTTGAAGACATCGAAAATAAAAAACCAAAAACTAAACCAAAGATCAGCTTTGATCTAGGACCAAATGAAAAAAATTAGTCCGCTTATATCTGAATCAGTAAATTATATCCGAAATCGCTACAAAGCTATAGCAAAAATTGGCATTATTCTGGGTACAGGGCTTAATGAACTGACGAGTATAATTGATATTCAACTTGAGATCCCATACCATGAAATCCCACATTTCAAAACCTCAACAGCTCCTTCCCATAAAGGAAAAATGCTTTTCGGAACTTTCAATAATAAAAATATCATAATCATGCAGGGACGTCTTCATTGCTACGAAGGATATAGTGCTCTTGAAACGACATATCCGATTTTCGTCATGAAAGAACTCGGCATCAAAACATTGATCTTGACAAATGCGGTCGGCTCGGTCAATGAAAACCTGCAAGTTGGAGATATTGTTGTAATCAAAGATCATATAAATCTGTCGGGCATCAATCCTCTGGTCGGAGAAAATGATCCCAGCCTTGGACCCCGTTTTCCCAGCATGCATGATGCCTATCATAAACAATACAAACAAACTGTACAAAAAGTGTGCATAGAAAATGAAATTCCCTTCAAGGAAGGCATATATGTCGGGTTGTTGGGACCCAGTCTGGAGACTACTGCGGAATGCCGGATGCTCAAGACTATCGGCGGTGATATGGTTGGAATGTCAACAGTGCACGAAGTGATAGTTGGAGTGTATCTCGGGCTCAAAATATTGGGTTTATCCACAATAACAAATTTATCAAACCTCTTCCATTCTGACACACATGCCCAGACCACTATCGAAAAGGTTGCCAAAAAAGCACAGATAAAATTAAAAGTGCTCATTCAAAATTTTCTTAAGGAAATATAAGTTAGGAGTGCTGTATGGAACGCGAAAAGTTGAATTTTTTCAGTGACCTGCTTATGGAGGAACGAAAAAAAGTTGTGAAGATCATCGAGGGTATTGATGAGAACTGGAGTAAGAACATTCGGGATGCGGTCGGCAATGTCTCCTCATACGCCACGCACTTAGCAGACCTGGGATCTGATTCCGATGAAAGAGAAAAAGAAACATATATGCTCGATCGGGAATTAAAAAACCTGAAAAATATTGATAACGCACTCAAACGAATAAACGAAAAAACGTATGGGGTCTGCAACTATTGTGGTGAGGACATTTCATATCAGCGCCTGAAAGCGATCCCCTATGCAGAGCTTTGTATTGGCTGTAAAAGGAATGAAGAAAGGATAAATAACAATCATAAACAATAGATCTGGTTATAGAAAATATCTGCTGCTATTTTTATTATTCCTTGCTCTTGATCAGATCTCAAAAATGGCAATCAGAAACCTGTTTCCAAAACCCGATATGCACTCAATCCCTGTTTTTGGAAATTTTTTCCGGCTTACATTTGTAGAGAATCACGGCGCTGTCTTCGGCATTGATCCCAAGCTTGGAAATCTTACGAATATAATTTTATTACTATTACATATTATTGCAATTACTGTAATCATTTATTTATTTATAAAGAACAAGCATTCGCTGCCAAGATTCAGCTTTACGCTTATCCTGAGTGGTGCATTTGGCAATCTTATCGACAGGATATTTTTTGGTAAAGTAACTGACTTTCTTGACGTTGATTTTTTAAATCTAACTATAGGTAAATGGCAAATTGACCGATGGTATGTCTTCAACATTGCAGACTCCTGCATAGTTGTCGGCGTTATCCTGTTAATTATATATTATCTTTTTGTAGAAAATTCTGCGAAAGAAGAAGAAATATTGGAGAAAGAATGAAAAGTAAATTTTCGCTCATATTTTTAGTAGTATGCATGTCCACCTCGTTGCTTATTGGAACAACGGTCTACGACATCCAATACACGACTATTGCTGGAGATGGCACCTATCCCTCGCTCCTCGTTGGACAGACTGTAACTGTAACTGGAATTGTTACCGCAGCAGGTGTTTCAGGTTATGATGATAATTTTTTCATCTCGTCCACTACAGGTGGTGCATGGAACGGCATCTATGTGTATTATGCCTCGACCGATGTTAGTGTAGGTGATGAGGTGGAAGTGACCGGAGATGTTCAGGAATATAGTGGCTATACTGAACTTGCTTATGCGTCAAATGTTACAATCTTGAGTACCGGAAATGAAGTACCGCCAGCTAGTTCGGTTAGCACCGGCGATCTTTCTGAACCTTCTACAGGTGAACCTTATGAGGGATGCCTGGTGAAGATTTCAAATGTGACAGTGACTGAGGAACCAAGTTCTTATGGAGAATGGTTTGTTGACGATGGTTCGGGAAATTGTCAGATCGATGACGGTATCTATACTTATAACGACCCAACAATTGGTGAAACCTTTGCATCAATCACAGGTGCAGTGGATTACTACCCCAGTGAATACGGGATCAATCCTAGGGATGCTGATGATTTTGTTACTTCTGGCGGAGATACAACACCACCCACAATAAATTCTGCTAATGCTTCAAACGAAACAACTGTGGGTATAATTTTCAGTGAAGGTTTGGACCAAACAACTGCAGAGACCCTATCAAACTATTCAATTTCACCTGCTCTTTCAATTTCTGATGCAACTCTTCAAAATAATAATCAAGTAATTCTTACAACCGGTTCTCAGGAATCAGGTACAGCTTACACGGTCACAGTCAATAATGTAGAAGATCTGAACGGAAATGTTATAATAGCGAACAGCACAGTAAATTTTACCGGCTATACTCCCGGAAGCGGACCTGACCTCTTCTTCTCGGAATACATTGAAGGCAACTCACAGAATAAAGCTCTGGAAGTGTATAATGGCTCAGGCGCAACAGTGGATCTTTCAAATTATAGAATTGCTCAATCAGTGAATGGTACCGGTTGGCTATATTGGCATGAATTTCCTGCGGGTTCGACTATTGCAGATGGAGATGTATGGGTCATGACAACCGATGAAGCTGATGCTCAGTTACAAGCTGTTGCAGATGAAATACTTTCCTATCCCAGTGTAGTCCACCATAACGGTGACGATGCTCGTGGTCTTGAGAAAACCACCGATGAGGGTACTACCTGGACTCTTATTGATATTATAGGAAATCCAGATGAAGATCCAGGTGACGGTTGGGATGTCGCAGGAACTCCTTCTGCAACAAAGGACCATACACTTGTTCGTAAATCATCAGTTACTGAAGGTACTACTGACTGGACAACTTCTGCAGGTACAACTGCTGAGAATTCACAGTGGATCGTTTATCCTGTTGATACATTTGAATATCTTGGAGCGCATGGTGAGAATGATACAACTCCACCTACTTTAGCAAGTGCGTATGCAACTTCAGCAACTGCAGTCGAAGTAACATTTGATGAGCAGGTTGATCAAACTACTGCTGAAACTATTGCAAATTATTCTATCGGGAACCTGACGATTACTGATGCCATACTTCAATCGCTTGGTAAAACTGTTGAACTTATTACTACTGCTCAGGATGAAGTATACAATTATACTATTACTGTAAATAATGTCGAAGACCTTGCCGGCAATGTAATATTACCAAACAGTACTATAGGTTTTACCGGCTATGAAGAAGGACCATCCGAAGGTCAGCTGATCTTCTCAGAATATATTGAAGGTTCAAGTAATAGCAAAGCCCTCGAAATATACAATGCTTCATCTCAGACTGTTTATCTCGATAATTACCGTGTTGTTAGTTCTTATAATGGAAGTGGATGGAGCACTTCGTTATACAATTTCCCTGTCGGTGCTACACTCGCAGCAGGTGATGTATGGGTTATTGCAAATGAAGAATCAGCACAGACAATTCTGGCAGTTGCTGACGACATACTTGCATATAATGCAGGCGGTTATGTAGTGAGCTTCAATGGCAATGATGCCCGTGGAATTGAGATGACAACTGATGGTGGTGCTACTTGGATACTTATTGATGTAATTGGAATTTCCACCGAAGATCCGGGTACAGGATGGTCAGTTGCAGGAACTATAAGTGCTACACTGGATCATACCCTGGTAAGAAAAACTGCAGTACAGGGAGGAAATACTGACTGGACATCTTCTGCAGGAACCAGCGAAGGTGACTCGGAATGGATCGTGTATCCTATTGACACCTTTGATTACATTGGTTCGCACGGCGGAGGAGTGGGCGGTAATGTTGTAATATCAAACCTTGATCCCGCTCCGGGTGAAGCAGTAACAGTTACTCTTACGTTTACAGACTCTCTACAAAATCCAATTCTCTATTGGAATACTGTACGCCAAAATCCTTTCAGCCAGATCGCGATGAGTCCGGCAAAGGATTACTCGTGGGAAGTCAAACTGCCAGGACAAGATGCAGGGACGGTCGTATTTTTCTATATTGCTGCGGAAGATGCAGAACAGAATATGCTCTACTTCCCCGAAGATGCTCCAGATGAAGTTTTTGAATATGATTATGCCATAACTGATTTTTCTGCAATCCTGAAAGTACCTCATTATACATTCTGCCCCACTCTTGGGGAAACCTTCCAAATCCAGTTCCATTCACGTACAGGCGATAAAATTGTTTTACGATTATATAATAGTGAGGGTGTGCTCGTGAACACATTCACGAACGAAATGTCTACAGGTATGCACACATTTGAATGGGACGGCAAGGATGACAATTGGAACACCCTTCCTCCCGGGCTGTATATTTGTAACTTGGAAGTTGTTAATCCCGATAATGGTGATATAAAGAATAAATCTGTTCCTATCGTCATTTCAGCACCTTTGAAATAAATTTTTGATGAAAGGATACCAATGAAAAAATTAGGTTTCATAGTAATTATAATCCTTCTTACCACTTCATTTATCTATGCGGAGATAAACTCAAATGTATTTGGCAACTACCAACCTTCAGCACGTGCCCGGGGCATGAGTGGTGCTTTCGTTGCAAGCTGTAACGATCCAAATGCCATATTCTACAATCCCGGAGCACTCGCATATGCAGAGCAGGGAATTTCTCTTGGTTATGCTCAGCTTTTCAATAATAGTTTTGAAATTCTCATGTCAGGTGCACTTGCCTACAGATTACCCGGAATCGGAACTATCTCCCTGGGAATGCAGGCAATGGATGTCGAATTTGAAGGACAAAAACTTCAGCAGGAAGGCACGTATTCTCTCGCTCACTCCTTTCTTCTTATGGGAGATGTGCATTCACAGCTTTATGTGGGTTATGGATTGAATCTCTTTTACCTGAAGTTCGGTGAAACAGTTGGTGGAATAGACCCGGGTAATTCGACAACCTATGGCGTCAATCTCGGAGCACTTGCTGTGCTTCATCAGCGCACGCATATTGCTTTTGCGGTTAAGAATCTGAACAATCCTTCAATGGGTTCTGACCAAACCTTTGACCTTCCTCAGCATCTTGCTCTTGGCATTGCCTACGAACCATATGATGGCGTGATCACAGAAATCGATTTGTCACAAAAGCTTGGAGAAGAAACGAAGATACAAGCGGGCATTGAATTTGAAGTGATGGATAATTTCTGGCTGCGAACCGGTGCATCCACATACCCGAGCAGTATTTCCGGTGGCTTCGGCATTCTCTTCAAAGGAGTTAAGATCGATTATGGTTTCAGCTCCCATCCTGTTCTTCCGATCACTCATCAGTTTTCTCTTGGCTATCAATTTTAAATATTTTGCTATAATGAGGTATGTATGAAAAGAAACGATCAAGACGAAAATGGCAACTCCTCTTTCATTATTAAAAGCTTCATCAAGCTGATATTCAACTTCCTTAACCATGTAGTGAAAGACTGGGAAAATAAATTCGGCAACAAGGGTTACAAAGAACTCTCTCAGAAATACGATGTGATCGAGAAAAAAGTTTTTAATGATATTCGTGACTTAAAAAATAAGATCGAAAAACTCACATTGCGGATATTCTGGCTCAACCTCTTTGCAATAGTGCTTCTCTGCTGTGTGATCATCGAGCTTATTCTATTAATAAAATTGGGTTAATATGCAAAAAGTAACATTAATTTTTAGTTTATTGTTTATTCTCATTACAGGAACACTCTGTGCAAGTTCCGATCAATTAGACCTCAACAAAGCAACGTACCGGCAGATACAAGCACTCCCGATCACTCCTCAGCAAGCTGAAGATATCTATTATTACAGAAATTACATAAACTTTTTCCAGTCTGTATATGACCTGCTTAATATAGACAGCATTGATCAGGACACATTTTTGAAGATCAAACCCCTCGTAAAGATCGTGCCCTATGGCGTATATGATGAACGGGCACAGCGAAAAGATCAAATTTATTATCTCCTTCGCCGGCTGGCGCTTGATGAAGGGTCTTCCGAAGCAGTTTCCGACCTGTGGGAAGACATGCTCATGTCCCCAATCAATATCAATACTGCAACTTATCAAGACCTGCTGAACATGCCGATCGTGAACGCTACAGATGTACGGGCTATTCTTCGTCAGAGACAACTCGGTGATTTCCAGGATTACAGAGGAATGAGAAACGCTCCGGGACTTACTCACTACGGAGCAACGAATCTTCGTCATTATGTATCCTATCAACAACCTGAACTTGAAGGAAAATGGAATTTTAGCTATCGTTTCAAATTCAATAATAATCCCTTCTCGGAGGAGATAGAAGAAGTATTGCGCGAAAGTTATGTGCCGGATAGTCTTAATGAGAAATTTTCTATGTGGGGTATGTATGATCTGGATGATGCTGCCCCTGAGATCTCACATAAATTCAGGGCAAAAATGGAAGACTGGTTCAATCTTGAGGTTGGCGGTTTGCTGTTCTTCAAAAAGGGTGAGGAAAGAGATCTCAACATGTTTCAGGAGAATAATCAACTATCAGAAGCACTCGCTGAAAATTCTAAATATACTGCAAGTATCGATCTGAAACCGGCAAATCTGAAAGTGACTCTCGGAAATTATAGGGCTACCTGGGGTGAAGGTCTCGTCATGGAGAATACTGACACCTTCGAACCCCGCAGAACCGGATATAGTTTTTCAAAGCGCGTTCGTGGAATTTTCCCGGATCTCTCTCCCACTGAAGAATTTGCTCTCAAGGGCGCAGCAATAGAGTACGGGAACAGCTTTATGAATGCATCGCTTTTCTTCTCTGATGATAAGAAAGATGTGGTCATCTGGGACAGCAATCATGATGACAAGCTGGATAATGATGATGATATCTTTTATTATATTGTTTCTACTCCTCGTTTCACTAATGAGCAGCTTGAAAGCGCAGAAGCTATTTTCAACGAATATCGTCCTCACCTTTCTCCCCATCCTCTTCCCAAGATAGATATGGCATCAAGAAGAGATGCTCTTCGTGAGACAATGGTGGGTGGACACTTGCAGTTCGATCCACTTATCGGCACCCATTTCGGTGTGACGGCATATGAGTCAAAATATGACCGATACTTCAGTATTGCAGATTATGCCGACCTCGGCGAATATCTTATCTATGACAGCTACTATTATAAAAAACTGGATATAAATGACTCTGAAATTTCTTCGCTATACTCCACTGAAACAGACACATACCGAAGAGATTATCGAAGAGTTTATGGTTTTGACTGGCAGACCACTCTTGATAATGTTACCTTCCAGGGCGAGTATGCCGAGCTCGAAGTTGACGGAAAACCTCTTTCCATTGGCGATGATCCCGGCGCATTGGTCATGAGTGCGTATTTCAACTATGCAAATCTCAATTTTATGATGCTGTACCGTGATTATGATCTTGAATTCGATAATCCTTACGCACGCCCATTTGCAGAACATGAACGTTTTGACGGCACTATCCTTGAGAAACAGTATTACTTGAAGAATCCTCTGGTTTCTGAGATGTACTACAATTCCCCATGGTCACAGCCCGAGAGAGGTTTATACATAGAAACCCGATACAAATTTCTTCGCCAGCTTACACTCACAAAAGTATATCTTGATATGTGGGAACGAAAAAGTGATGGAAGAAAAAGCGTACGTTTCCAAGGTGAGCTCGAGTATAGACCTATTTATCAAATCGCTATGCGCCTGAAACAGAAATTACAGACCAATGGTTCTGAAGATTTCTTCACACGAGCAGTCTCCAAAACAAGTGAAACAACTTGTTTGTTCAGAACCTATCTCACCAATCGGGACAGACTTGATCTTGAATACCGATATACAAAGGTTTGGATGGCGCCTTATACGAGTCTCACAAATTCTGCTGAACCCGGACAAACCAATATTATCCCAACTGCAAATGTGCTAATTCACGGAGACATGATCTGTGTGAACTACTTACACAATTTTACTAATTATTTCAGCATGGAAGGATCCTTCCTTTTCTGGAACGGACACGGTGTGAGTCATTGGGATTGGGAAGATATGGAAATTGATTTTATGGGCAGCCAGGGAATGAAATTCTGGTTCACGATGTATAATCGAATCTCAAACAGCCTGGCAATTTCCTTTAAATATAAAGTGAAACATTACCAAGACGACGAACTCTATCTTCGTCAATATAATGAACCATTTCCAGATAATAATTATGTTGCTCAAACAAAGCATAAAGAAAGCTCCATTCGGCTGCAGCTCGATTGGACGTTTTAAGAATGGAAATACAAAAAGAAAATAGAACACAGATTAACACTGATGAAGAAATGTGAAATTAAAAGGAGTTTTTCTAAAAAAATATGATCAGAAATATGTTAAAAAATTCATCAAATATTTGGAAACCTTTACTCTCCTCCTCTCGTTCCCAAAGCCCACGCCCTTTATCTCGTTCCCAAAGCCCACTTTGGGAACGCAATGTCTTATCTTCCGTTACCAAGCAGGGGCTTGGTAACGAGAGTAGAAAGCAGATTCACGCTGATTAAGTAAAGAATGAAAATGAAAAATGAAAAAATGTATGCCACTAAAACACTAAGGTTCGCAAAAAAAGCTTTGAATATAAAATTAGAGTTTCTTGGCGTCTTTGAGACTTAGTGGCAGTAAAGAATGAAAATGAAAAAAAGTATTGTAAATAATTTCTATATAAAGTTATAATTTTCGGAGGATACATGAAAAAAGTAATGTTTGGAATCTTAATGCTGCTCTTGCTGGCAATTCCTGCCCATGCCGCATTTATGTTTGACCGTTATCTCGGACAAGAGGTCCTCGCATTTTCAGCCCACTCTCTTTCAATGGGTTCCACAGGTCTTACAACCGGGTATGGACCACTTGCATCGCTCAAGAATCCTGCACTTCTCGGCAACCTGCCGTGTAAACTTATGGTGCAGCTTTCACCAAATGTGCAAAAAAATAATGAAAATCGAGCATTCCCCATTTTTGATTCCTTTGATTCCTATATCGACGATGCCGTGTATGCATCAAATGCTCATTTTTTTAGTAAGTACATGCTGGGCTTGATGTACAACGTTCCCGTTCAGCAGTTCAAAGTATCTGCTGCATACTCATATGCGCCTTTCTATGATTTCAATTTTAAATATACCGAGGAAGTGCGCAACAATGAAGGAACCGATTACGGTAACGAGCCCCACAAAATCGCCATAAATACCTATGACGGAAGCGGTATGATCTATGCTCACACTCCTGCTGTTGCAGTAACTTATGAAAATGAGGACAGTTTCTTCAAATCACTTTCTCTTGGTGCATCATTTTCTCTTATGAGAGGTGAAAACACAATAGATTCTACGATCATTTTCACGCCATGGGCAAAAGATCGCATGCTATATGATCCGGACAGTATTCCTGATGTCATTTTTGAGAGAAAAAATGACTACTCGGGATACAGGTTCCAAACAGGCATGCTTCTCGATCTTGGAGAACGTTTTAAGATAGGCATGAACTACACAAGCAGAGCAGAAATAGACAAGTCGTTTAAAACGAGTGCTGATACTGCATGGACCGATACTACAATATACTACCCATCACGAATGGGATTCGGATTTGAATATCATCCTCGTAACATATGGGACACTCACTTCTCTTTCGAGATCTCATACGTGAAATGGAGTGACTACAATCCTCTATGGTACGATGTGATTGAATATTATGCCGGTGTTGAGCATCAGATATCTAGCAACCAGCCAATACGCCTGGGATTCCGTTATCAGCCCTATGGCATCGACAAAGAGATAATTATGACTGCTTTCTCGGCAGGAACGAGTGTTCAGCTTCCTTACAATATGGTACTTGACCTCGGAGCTGAGATAGGCAAGCTCAATTACAATCATGCAGACCTGTTCCCGGATAGCTATTATGCCAATGACAATCTATGGGATACCACTCATTCCGCCCTGCCTGTGAACAGGATAAATCCCGATAAAATTGATGATGTTATGATCAACTTTATGGCAACTCTGACATGGAGATTTTAGGTTTATTTAAAGGTTTCTTATGAAGAAAATATTTTTTATCTTATTGATCAGTTTGTTTTGCTTCAGTATTCTAAATGCAGAAGAGATCAAGCTGAATCTTCTTTTCACAAATGATATTCATGGCGGTATCGATGCAGTTCTCGCAACCTTTATGAATCCTGACTTTCCTCCGCCCCTTGGAGGTGCCGCTTCAGCAGCCACATATATCGAGTTGGTACGTGAATATGCAAAACAAAATGATGAAGCAGTACTTCTTCTCGATGCCGGTGATTTCTTTCAGGGACATCCTATTGGCACGATGTCGGAAGGTGTTGCAGTCATCAAGTATATGAACTGGGTCGGTTATGATGCGATGACTCTTGGTAACCATGAATTTGACCTTGGCTATGACACGCTTCTAAAAACACTTTCTCTTGCAAAATTTCCAATTGTGTGCTCCAATATTGTTGTAGAAGAAACTGGCGAACTCATTCCGGATTGTATCCCCTATATAATTAAGAATATCAAGGGAATTGATATCGCCATAATTGGAGTGAGTACACTGGATACTCCTCTTATGAGCTTCCCCGATAACATAAAGGGCTTGAAATTTGTAGATGTTGCTGAAACTGTTAAAAAATATATCAAAGAAGTACAAGCTCAAGGTGTTGACCTTATCTTTGTGCTCGGACATATGGGTATTCCTTACGATGTAGAACCCGCCTACCAATATGATATCGTTGAAGGTCATATAAATGATGAGAGCAGACGTTGGCCAGATAATGCTATGCATATTGCTTATAAGGTACCAGGCATCGATCTCTTCTTAGCTGGACATATTCACAAGGGATACAACATACCGTGGGAAGAACCCGAAAATCATACACTCATTGTGCAAAATTACGCTTATGGCTCTAATATGGGACACCTTATTCTCAAGATCGATACCGATACCAAAACCCTCTCCGGATATGAACTTCCTGTATATATCGATGGAGATCTTATCACACTTTTCGCAGAAGAATTTATTCCTGATCCTTGGTATAAAGAGAAAATCGATTCAATGCAGGCAGTTGCAGAAGAGGGCATGGATGAGATCGTTGGTATGGCTGGAATGCATCTTTCAAGAGATGGCGCTGCACAAAGCATTATGGGAAATCTTGTTATGGATGCTATGCTTGAAGAAGCAGGTGCAGATTTTGCATTCCTTAACCTTGGTGGTGTACGTGATGACATAAAAGGAGGACCGGTCTCGTACAGAGATGTCTTTGATGTGCTTCCCTTTGACAGCGAAGTGGTAACTATGGAAATCAATGGAGCGAAACTCAAGGAGATTATAGAAGTACGTATTGCCGGAGGTCGTCACGGACTTCGCATCGCAGGTGGCGAGGTGGAATACAGTAAAGAGTATCCTGATTTCGAGCGTGTTACCAATCTCACTATTGGTGGAGAACCATGGGATCCCAACAAAATATACACTGTTGCTACTGTTGACTTTCTCATGCAGGGAAATTCAGGTCTCACATTACTTACCGAGATTCCCGAAAAGCAGATCACTTATAAATATATCATTATCCGAGATGCACTTGCAAACTATTTCCGCAGACGCGAGGTAGTGAACGGGCGAATCGACAATCGCTGGATTTTAGCTCCTGATGCTGTGCATTCCGATGAAATCAAAAAATTTAATTCTGAACAAAAAAAGATATCGTCAAAATAAATAGTGTAAATATAATATCAACCACTATAATCCTTCGGAGGGTTCATGGATTTGAAAAAGATTCGTTATAAGGGTGATATTGAGGATACAAAGGAACTTTTTGATGTATACAAAGTTCAGCAGATCATCAAATCTCACGAAGAAATTCTCAAAGAGCACATTACCTTTCGGGATAAACTTCTTGCTGATTCTGTACGTCTTACCCCTACGATCTCACCCCGTATCTATAAAATAATCGAAACAGTTAAAACCTATCTTGGTCTCAAACAGAAGATAGAGTTCTTTTCTTTGCGGGATAACACCTACAATGCCTTTGCCTTCAAGCAGAAAAATCTTATAAGCGTGGTTTTTACTTCTGCATTGCTGGAAAATTTTGATGATGCAGAGATCAAATTCGTTCTGGGTCATGAGCTCGGTCATATCATCTATGATCACAATAAGTTGCTTCTACTCTATAATCCAGACAAGAAAAGCACGACTTTTCTGCCGATCCTGGCAGAAAAAAAATTCCTTAAGTGGCAAAAAAAAGCAGAAATAAGCTGCGATCGAGTCGGGCTTGCAGCGTGCAAAAAATATGAAGTTGCAGTACAAAGTCTACTGAAAATAACCTACGGGCTGACTGAGAAAAATCTCAACTTCAACCTCCCTGAACTCATGAAGCAACTTGATGATCTTGCGAAATCAGAATATATGGCAGAGTTGAGCACCTCAAGCCATCCCCTCCTTCCTGTGCGCCTGAAAGCAATCGAACTCTTCTCAAACTCGAAGCTTTTCAAAAAGGGTGGTAAATTCACCGACGAAGAACTGCACACAAAAACTGATGAGCTGCTCTCCCTGACCAAATTCTATCCGCGCACAAAGGTCAAAGAGACGATGATGAAACTCGTTGCTGCCGGCGGTATATCTATGATCGCTGCTGATAAGGAGATCAACCTTGAAGAGATCAAAAGTCTTGTGAAAATACTCGCTGATGTCTTCACTGATGACCCTGAAAAAGAGATCATCTATGATAAAGATAAGGCACTCAAACAACTGCACATCACTGAAAAATATCTCAAACAGCACAGCACGGATATTGATCGGTACTACACGTTGCACTTCTTGACTCTTATCTCACTCTCGGATGGGAAATTTACAAAAACCGAAAAAGAAGTGCTCATGAATATCGCTGAATCCATCGGAATTTCAAAGGACGATGCAATGGATGTTGTATGGAAAACTCTTCAGCAGAACGGCATTACCATCGATGTGCGGCTAAATGAAATCGCGCAGAACGTGCAGGAGCATTACGCAGATTATTTAAAGGAATAAAATACCACTATAAGGAGTGTGTGATGAAAAAATTACTGATTTTATTGTTGGGTTTGTTGTTTTTTGCTTCTCTCTACGCTGAAAATGTTTCACAAATGAGCTCGGGCGAAAAGATCGACTCGATATATGTCTTGCAAAAGAAAATCTATAAGGATGTGAAGGATCAACCTCTTCAAGAAAAAAAATATGGGGTTGAGTTTAATTTTTTCAGATTGATCTTTTTTGGAAGTGATACGAATATGTTGAACCACACATTGAGTGGAACCTTTTCGCTTTTTTATCCTAAAAAGAAGGTGGAGATCGCATTTCCTTTCTTCTACTCCGATCCTGTTAATGACTGGGGTGAAGATGAATACGATGATAAAAACTCTATCCGCCAAATAACTCTTGATTGTCATTATCGTAAATTTCTTGGAAATTCACTGAATAAATTCTATATCTCGGGTTTCGTTAGATACGCTAATCTCAAGGGATATGAAGGTAGTTGGTTCAAGGGCAAAGAGGGTGAGCCAGTGATTTCGACAGAAAATAAAATAGGGATCGGAATCGGGGTTGGTTATAGAATTTTTTCATATTCCGGATTTTATTGGGGTACGAGCATAAGTCTCGGCAGATATATCATAGGAGAAAATGGCAAATTTTATGGAGATTTCTTCTGGTATGATAATGATAACGAGATAATCTTCAATTTCGAGTTTCTAAAATTCGGGTGGTCTTTTTAAAGCTATCCGAAATTTCTCAGAAAACCTATAATAGTATCCGTTTATCTTTATCAAACTATAAAATCTGTAATAATTGGCTCTGCCACGTCTTGCTGAATTTTGAATAATATAAGCTCGGATTAAGTCTCATTGATAAAATTGAAATGAAACTCTTGACTGAGAATAGACAATTCACTCATTTGTTATCAAACATAAATATTATATAAACTGCCCAATGGAGGTCAAAGGAGCACTTAGCAGTAATGAGTTACCGTGATGATTATCTCTTTTTAAGAGAAAAGTTCGAGCCGAAAGCTGAATTTATTACACTTAAAAAATTCCGCATGAATATTTTAAACACTCCTTTTGAATCCTTTAATTATGATATTCTCCCCGGCGAAGAACATTATCAGTGCAATAAACATAATGAGAACTTTGAAAATTCCTATTCATTTGATAAGGATATTTCAGCTCCTCATTTTGAAGAACTTCTGAGGATTGATGACTCGCATGTCGAAGAAAATATTTTCTTCACATACCCGATCTTCAAACCTTTTACAATAAAGAAATCAAAAGAGATCATTATACTATTGCATGGTCTAAACGAAAAAAGCTGGGAAAAATATTTGCCGTGGGCATATAAGCTCGTCGAATACACAGGTAAAACCGTGATACTTTTTCCAACAGCATTTCACATGAATAGAGCTCCCAAAAAATGGGCAGACCCAAGATTCATGAACAAAGTGTGCAAGGAGCGGAAGCAATTCTACCCGAAAGTGACGAATTCCTCTCTTGCAAATACTGCGATAAGCACCCGTCTGCAATTCCTTCCCCAGCGTCTTATCTGGTCCGGTCTGCAAACCTACTATGATATTTTGCAGCTCATAGATCAAATTCGCACCGGTACTCACCCTCATATTCACAAAGACGCACAGATCGATTTCTTTTCTTACTCGGTCGGATCATTTTTAGCTGAGATCATGCTGATGACGAACGAGAATAATTATTTCGAGAACTCAAAACTTTGCATGTTTTGTGGTGGTCCCCCTCTCAATAGGATGTCACCGGCTTCCAAGTATATTCTGGACAGTGAAGCAAATGTAGCTATTTATTCTTTCTTCATCGAGCATCTTGAAGTCGAACTCAAACGCGACAGGCGGCTTGCACATTATTTCAGCGATCTTCATCATATTGGAAAATATTTTAAAAGCATGCTTGATTATAATAAGATGATTACTTTCCGTGAAAAGCGATTAAAAAAGATCGCGAAACGGATTTCTGCATTAGCCCTGCAAAAAGATGAAGTTGTTCCTTCTATCGAAGTCGAACTTTCGCTGCGCGGGCATGATAATAAAATTCCAATCAAAGTAAAATCCCTTGATTTCCCCTATCCCTATGACCATGTTATCCCGTTCCCTGTCACAGAAAAAGATGAAAAAGAAATTGATAAATGTTTTACAAAATCTATGAAATTTATTGCAGGACAGCTAAAATAGCGTCGGAGAATGCATGATAAAAAATTTTGATGAACTGCTTGATAAGGTGAAAGAACTGCCCCCGAAAAGAGTTGTCATTCCTGCTGCTCACACGATGGCTGCTGTATATTGTGCGACTCTTGCGAAAGAGGAAGGGATCGGAGATTTTCTCCTTATTGGTGATAAGGAAAAGATCCTAAATTATATCTCCATGTCGGAAGAAAGCCTTATGGATTCTTTTGAGATCATCGATGAAAGGGATACCGAAAAATGTATCGAACTCGCAGTCGATGCAGTACTGAACAACAAGGCAGATCTAATATTGAAGGGAGCATCTACGACAGGACAGCTCATGAAGGGTGTGCTCAATAAAAAAAAGGGGCTGCAAACCGGGAAGATTCTTAGCGATGTACTTGTTATAGAAACAAAAGACCGGCTTACACTCATGACGGATGGCGGTATTGTGCTCTACCCGGGTGTGAAGGAGAAAGTTGCGATTATAAATAACGCAGTGCCAGTTGCTCATAAGCTGGGAAATCCTTGCCCCAATGTTGCCCTCCTATGTGCCTTAGAAGTAGAAAATCCTAAGATGCCTCCCACAATCGAAGCAGCTAAGCTAACAAGAATGTACAAAGAAGGCAAGATAACTGGCTGCGTGGTTGAAGGTCCTCTCGCACTGGATGTTGCGGTGTCGGAACACGCTGCTAAAATAAAGGAAATCAATTCTCCGGTCGCAGGCAATGCTGATATTCTCATCATGCCCTATATAGAAGCCGGAAATATTTTTGGCAAAGCAATGACCTATTACGCTCATCTGCGCGTTGCCCATGTGATCATGGGAGCAAAGGTTCCCATTCTCATCACCTCGCGTGCTGATGATGCGTTGACCAAGTTGTACTCTGTTGCGTTGGGAATTATTTGCGCATAAAAGGAGTCATAATGACACGAATTGGATTAACGTACGATGATATTCTGCTCGTTCCTAATTACTCGGAAGTGCTTTCGCGGCAGGATGCAGACCTTTGTACAAGAGTAACAAAAAATTATAGGATCAAGCTTCCTATTCTTTCTGCAAATATGGACACCATCACCGAATACGATATGGCAAATGTACTCAGTGGTTTCGGTGCGCTTGGCATCGTTCACAGATTCTCCTCGATAGAGGAAGAAGCTGGTATTATCGAACGGCTTCACCTTGCAAAAAATCCCATCAGGGCAGCATCAATTGGTGTCACAGGAGAAAATAAGGATCGTTTGAAAGCTCTAATCGATGCTGGAGCGCAGATCATTTGTATAGATATTGCACATGGTCATCATAAACTAATGGCAGACACTATTAACATGTGTAAGAGATTCAATGTGGATATTATCGCTGGTAATATCGCCACTGCGGATGCAGCAAAATTCCTGTGTGAAAATGGAGCAGATGCAATAAAAGTTGGGATCGGACCCGGCTCGATGTGTACAACCAGGATCAATACCGGATTTGGAGTACCTCAGGTAACTGCTATCGAAGATGCTTGCAGGGTGGCAAAAGAATACGATATACCCGTTATTGCAGATGGCGGAATACAGAATTCCGGAGATGTTGCAAAAGCCCTGGCAGTTGGTGCGGATTCTGTGATGATAGGTGCATTGTTTTCCGGATGTAAAGAAACGCCGGGCACAATTCATAAAGAGGGAAATTTCCCGAATTATCATTTATATAAACGATATCGTGGTTCTGCAAGTCTCGAATCCAAGCAGTTGCGAAATGATGAAAAACGCAACGTGGAAGGCGTCAGTACTACTATCGACTACAAAGGACCTGCAAAGTACGTGATCCGCAATGTTGAGGATGGACTCCGCTCTGCCTTCTCTTATGCAGGCGCCACGAATATGAAGGAATTTCATCAGAAAGTAACATATATTCTAAAACATCCTAAAGATATTCGTACTGTATAATTGATGAACATTACGATCCTTGTAATCGGTAAAAATAAGGATGAATATATCTCTCTTGCCGAAAATGAATATCTAAAACGGCTCTCCGGTTTTTGTTCCCTTACGATCAAAAACGTGCCAACACCTAAATATACGAAGAATCAATCCATTGAAAAGATCAAAGAATTAGAAGGAAAAGCAGTACTTGGCAAACTCCCGGAGCAGTGCTATATAATTGCTCTTGATGAAGGCGGGAAAGAGTTTACATCAAGGGATTTTGCATCGCATCTTAATAAATTGCTCGTTAGTCAGAATAAGCCACTCTATTTTTTGATTGGCGGACCGTATGGATTTTCTCAAGAAATAAAAAACAGGGCTGATGAGCTTCTGTCTCTTTCACAGCTCACCTTCACACATCAGATGGTGCGGATAATTCTACTCGAACAGCTTTACCGGGGGTTCACAATTCTCAAAGGTAAGAAGTATCATTACTAACTTTCAAATACATAACTCGGATAAACATCACTCAAAGAATCCACCACAGAGAACACAGAGAGCACCGAGAAAAAAGAAAAAAAACAGAATAAAATTGTATAAGATATAAACATTAGTAGTCTCGCTGCTAAGCCCCAGCTTGGTAGCGCCTGTACGACCAGCAGGCAAAGAAACAGTAGATCGAGAACAAGAAAATATATACCCCTTACTTATTCGTATCTTGAAAAAAAACTTGCCTATAATTGATACTCTTGTTTTTTTTACTCTCGAATTAAATTTGAAATGAGTATTTATGAATATAAAAGAACTAATAAAAGCCGCCAAAGATGCGTCCACGCATTCCTACTCCCCCTATTCTAAATATAAAGTCGGGGCTGCACTGCTTACAAAAGATGGTAAAATATATACAGGCACAAATGTTGAGAACGCATCCTTTCCCGCTGGTATGTGTGCAGAACGAGTTGCTTTGTTTGATGCGGTAAAAGATGGAGAAAAAGAATTCGAAGCAATAGCAATCTATGCAGAAGGTGATAATTTCCCATTCCCATGCGGTATATGCAGGCAGGTTATTTCGGAATTCACAAAAGATTTGCAGATTATTATTGCCAAAAGCGAAGATGAGTATGTTATTAAAAATATTTCCGAGCTGCTGCCGGATACTTTTAAATTTTACATATAAATGAAAGAACAAAAAGCATCAGATTAGAGCAATTATGAGGGATGATTATTTTAACTGATTGTAATTTTCAACTTTTCTGAATCGTACTAAGAAATTAATAATAGCAATATTGGTTACCACAACAATTAAAAATGATGCGATCTGAAAAAAGTGAGATGATCCATTTGCAACCCCCGATATAAGAAACCTGCTAAAAAATATCGATCCAATTACTTTTAACAGCAAACCCAATCCATATCCAAAAATCGCTACATTGACCGGTAATTTCAAAGCATAAATATCCTCGGATAATAATTTATAAAATTCAGATAGGAAAAATAAAACAGACAGAGAATTAAGAATTCTAGCTAAGTTGAATAGAATTCTTTTAGTAAATTCAACGTTGCTTGATAATCCAAAAGGCAACTTTATTATAATTATTATACTTGTAAATACGATCATGCAGATCAAAGAAATTTTAATTTGACCACTAAGAATTGGAAATTCTTTCAGGAAAAAATATGCGAACAAAATAATAGTAAAACTGGCAACCAACCAGAGAATTGATAAAATACTATCTAAGTAAAACTGTTTTTCCACGAACGGGAATAAGGCATATGCAATCTTATAAAATATATTGTATGCTATGCCGATTATGAAAATTAAAGAAGCTTTTTTCAGATTCATCATTTTCCCTTCAAATTATCGTCAAGCCAATTGAGAATTCGTTCACCGGAGATCATTATTGCACCCATCTGGCAGTGTTCTTCTGCACCTTCCAGCTTTGTAAAAAGCATGAATTCCTTCGGGCATTCGAGAGCTTGGTACAATTCCGCAGCTTGTCCCGGCAGATCCTGATCACCTTCCGAATCAACGATCAGCATGGTGCATTGTATGTCCTTGGCGAATTCTCTCATATTATAGGGTTTGAGCATCCGAATTAATTCGCTTGGAGTTTTTGCTCCAAATGTATACATGCCGTTCCTGAAGAAAAATTCAATATCCACATTCTTCTTCATCATTTCTTTAGTCTCTCTATCAAACTCTAAGGACGCATCTTGATCCTCGATGACATCTTCTGTATCTGGCGGAAATTTCCTCATCATATTCTCATAAAAATCGTATATTCCGCCATTTGCCACACACACTTTGATGCGGTGCTCGAAAGCAACTGCACGAGGTGCAAAGTAGCCGCCAAAACTAATCCCAATTAACCCGATCCTATCGGGATCTACTTCGGGAAGTTCCAGTGCGAAATCCACAACCGGAGTTACAACGGACTCCCAGTTAGGACGGAATGGTATTTTTTGCTCACGGATTACACAACCCTGTCCCGGTCCCTCGAACAAAAGACAATTATACCCGCGTTTTACAGCAAGAGCACCTATCTCGAAATAAAGCTCCTCTGCTGTACCGTCGAAACCAGTGTGGATTATAATAAGAGGTCTTTTCGTTTGGGAATTATCTACCAACAGCAAATAGCCGGGTAATATTGTTCCCTCGAAAGGGATTTTCACAATTTTGATGGGATGTTCGGAGAATATAGAACCTTTTTGGAAGCATTCGCGACTCTTTTGGTATGTCTCAATGATGCGTGGATCTTCAGGATCAGTGACAAGGAAGAATCCTGCCGTTCTATAGTAATTTGATGAACGGAAATATGCTTCCTTTGCACTTTTTTCGTGCCCTTGCTTCAAGAAATTGTCTGCTGTTTTTTCCAGACGTACTGCCGTATCATTCCACTCCTTGTACCAGCTCTCGTTGTTTACTTCCTCTATAAGGTAAGCTGTGCGGAGGCATTCTGCTATATCCGCACCGCCGGTGCTGCTATAACCCATGGTCCTGAGTAATTGAAAAGAATATTGGTGGTCATCGAAAATGATATCCAGCGCGTGAAGGTTACCTAACGATAGGATGCTTACAAAAATCAAAAAAATACCTATACATGTCAGATCTTTAAATTTATATTTCATTTCTATCCTAACAGTTTTGTACCTATCATATTGATAAGGAAACCAAGTACTTGTTCACAAAGCTCGCTGCCAAGCCCATCAGGTTGTTTGAAAACGATTTCTTGAAGTTATAATTACCCCCATCCCTAACCCTTCCCCCTATCGAAGGGGAAGGGAAATGCCTACGGTAAAAGAAGATACATTCTCCCCCTAAATAGGGGAATTTAGAAGGGGTTAAGAAAATATCGAGCATTTCACTAGTTTTCATACAGCCTGCCCTGCTTGGTAACGTACTCGTACGAATAATTCATGCACATTCCCAAGCTAGGGCTTAGGAATGAGTCAATGTTCATCTCACTTGCGATACTGTACTGCTCGTATCTCTTTGCTCGGTCCTTTGTATCGAGGATATTTCTTGTCATTGATGCTTTTCTTAAAGATACAACACTGCATTCTTTGGACAATGACTATAACACTTCACACACATAATACATTTATCTCCAAATATGATATTATCTCCTTTTCATTTTGTTGATAAACAAATGGATTATAAGCCAACAATTGGGCATATTTTTATTAAGGAATGCCGGTTGACTAAGGACATTTCTCGAATGAATCGAAACGTATCCTCATAGGATTCAGAACAGGATGTATTTGCTGTCAATTAATTTCAATAATAAAACGTGCATACCCCAAAAATTTTAGAATCGTGACGCTTTTTGATAAGATCATGATATATACTTATGCGAATATAAAGAAATTTACATTCCGCACCTATGGTGCTAATATCGTTACTGGTTCCTGGTTCAGAGAGCTAACACTCACCGTTACAAACATATCGTTCCTATCGGAACTTTAAATTCAATCTTTCATTCATAAAATTCTACACCATAGGTGTTGAATATTTATAACCGGATGCGTAAGCTTCCGGTAAGTGAATAAAAACCGAAGAGCGCCATAGGTGCGATATATTATTGCAACATATGCTATTCTCATGTCGTGCTTCGGTTGAAAGTAATAATTGACTTATCACTATGATTAAAATTGATAGCTTTTCCAAAATTAATTTTCCACTCAAAATTCTCCGTAAACCCGTAAAATTATTAATCAAAAAACAGTTTCCGCCTTTAGGAGCATGCGCTGGTTATGCCTATTTTTTAATTCCTGCTGCTGATAATATAATTGATTGCTTTAGTTAAACTTTTAATGACTTTACTCAAATTTTCCTTGAAGATAATAATTCTGATATCGTCGGCTCTGCCTTTTTCGTCAGCTCTTAACTCACTAAAAACAACATACTTTGATTGATTTTTCGCTTCCCTTACTTCTATACGGAAATGTTGCTTACCTGATAGTATAGATTCAGAAAATAATGATTTTTTCTTTTTATTATCTAACTGTTTTTTATGGATGTTATAATGACATTTCTTACATAGAACTTGCAAATTATCTAGGTTGTCATCTTTGAAATTTGCTGGATAGGATTTATGATGAACAACCTGTGCTGATTTTCCACATACTTCACAAATACTATTGGCTCTTTTAAGTGCAACATTTTTTAAATCTTTCCATCTTTGTGATTTTCCATATTCTTTATACTTTTTTTTAAAGCTGCGCCTGTTTTTTATATCGGAATCAATGGGAATAAAATCTATTATGCTTGCCTTAACTTTTAAGTATAATATCAATGCAGCTATTAGTAATAAAACACCTACTACGATGAAAAGAATGGGCGTATTTGTTATCAAATTATTCAGAAAGTTTTCCATAATGTATTAAATATGGTCATTGCTTACTCGCATAATAATCTATTAACACGTCAAAGGCGCGACAATATCCTTATGTCCATGTTTCATTACCACATTCATATATTATTCCTTTATAATAACAACATTGTCAAAAAATATTATGACAATCCACTGTCAACTTTTTCACAAAAACATTGCCAGGAATTTGCAGGGTTTTTTGCTTCTTGCAATCAATGCAAGCGAGCATCAATAATGGAAGAAAAATCTCCTCTTAAACGCGCACTGGATCTCTCAACAAACAAGATCGTATCTGCATTTGCAGGTGCAGGAAAAACCTTTGCGCTCTCAAAACGTTACTGCAAGATCATAGATGAGTTCACAAAAGAAAATCTGCAAAAGCCAAAGAGTAAGTGACTCTGTGATAAGAATATCTTAGTCTTAATCCTGAGTGTCTATTTGTTCTTGGCAGATAGTGGGGCCATCAAGGACGTTACTATCCGGGTCACGTCCGCTCGTGTCCAACCTCTGGATTCCAGCATGTTTACTGCATCTTGGAGCGAATCTTCGATCGCTACATCGACATATAGTTTCGGCAGTTCTGTGTTGAGACTGACCACATGCGATTTCGTGGCATATGCCATCACCCTACCTAAATTGTCTTTCGTCGATTGGCGCAAGGCGAGAATATGGTCAGGTTCTTTTGCGGTGGTCACCCGGAGCCGACCGATGTACGTAATCTGCTGTTCCTGAACTTCGAACTCCCATGCTTGCGTGTCCCACCCCTGTGGCTTCGACGTAGACATAAAGCCGCCGAGTTTTCCAGCGTATAGCTTTAGAACCCAGTACTTCCCAACTGGAAGATGCTTGACAACGTACTCCTCTTGGTTTGCCATAAGAGGAATACTGTATTGTTTCATGCTAGGAAATTTTTTCCCCAGCAAAAGCCAGAAATGCTCGGGATGGTCTGTCCACTGTGGCGCCGGTTCAATCAGAAAGGAGCCCACTACGGTTCCCTCACCAGCGCCCATTTCCCTAGGTGTAGCAGGATTGTCGAGGAGAGAGGTCGCGCACCCCCCTCCTAAAGCTAATAGAAGAACAATAGATATCAGATACAAACCGAATTTCTTACACGCCATTGTGCTCAAGCCCGTTAACATATTGTTATCCTCCTTTGTGTCTATTTATTTATTAACACGCCAACAGGCGCGATAATATCCTTATATCCATATTTCATTACACACATCCAAATATTATTCATTTATAATTACAACAATGTATAAAAATAATATCCCAAACGCCTGTCAACTTTTTCACAAAAACATTGCCAGGAATTTGCAGGGCTTTTTACTTTTTGCAATCAATGCAAGCGAGCATCAATAATGGAAGAAAAAACTCCTCTTAAACGTGCCCTCGACCTCTCATCTAATAAACTAGTATCTGCATGCGCAGGTGCAGGAAAAACCTTTGCGCTCTCCAAACGCTACTGCAAGATCATAGATGAGTTCACAAAAGAGAATCTGCAAAAGCCCAAAAATGAATGGCTCGGTTTTAAGAATATTCTTGTCATCACTTTCACAAACAAAGCTGCCGCTGAGATGTCCAAACGGATTTATGAGGATATTCATATTCTATTAAAAGGTGATGAGATCAAGGAACTGAAGGAGCAGGGTATTTCTATTGGAGAACATATAAGATCAGCTCCGGAAAATTACAAACGATGGCTGCGCTCCACCTTCTCTCAAAATTATATCATGACAATTGATAGTTTTTGCGGTACTATTCTTCGCGAAAATGCCTTCCTACTCGGGATCGATCCACTCTTCAAGACATCGGATGAAGTGCTTGCAAACAAGGTGTACCAGGAAACACTTTCTGAATTTCTCGCTATTAAAAGCAGATCTTTCAACGAAGAACTGAAAAATATTCTTAATTATACTGACAAAAAAGGAGTGGAAGGATTTTTTTATTATTTTGAGAACAACAAGGTTTTTCTTGAGGATTGGATACATTATATTCAAACTCATACCGAACAAAAAATTTACAATAGGTGGCTCGAAAAGTACCTTCATGAGTTCGATGAGGATTCAATCCTTTCGAAATTAAAAAAACTCACCGCATTATCTCAGACCGTGAAAGAGAACGAAGATAATACTTTTCGGAAACTTCATGATCTGATCAACAGCGCACCTCAGGATTCCGTTCTGGAAAAACGGCGTTATATCATGACCGAGATTCTCCCCATTTTCATGACTTCAAAAAGAGAATCTTATTATACAGATCGGGGTTTTCATAACATTCAGAAAAAATCTACTTTTATAAATGAAGCTGCCTACAAATCTTTCAAGCAGATCACTTTAGAAGTAATCTCAATTTTAGAACAGGAAATCCCGGCAGAAAAAGTCTTGCTCGTCCCTACTCAGGACGACATAAAATCAATCAATGTGTTAAAAGATTTCGTTACGCTCTATACGGAATTTGAAGAAAAGATCTGGAATACACAGCTTCAGAAAAATTATCTTACCTTCAATGAAGTAATTATAAAGACGCGCGAATTATTGAACAACCACGAAGATGTAAGGCGACGGATCGCGAAACAGTTCAGACATATCTTGGTCGATGAATTTCAGGACACCAACAACCTTCGCTGGGACATTATCAGGCACATCGCAGCAGAACCGGATGGGAAGATACGCAAGAAAGGTCTTTTCATTGTAGGCGACAAGAAACAATCCATTTACAGGTTCCAGCAGGCAGATGTGGAAGTGATGAACAGAGCTCAAGATGAGCTTTCGGAACTTTCTGATGATACGCTTATTGAATTTAATGATAACTACAGAGCATCCAAAGAATATATCCAGCACGTGATCAATCCGTTTTTCGGCAAGATCTTCTATGCACCCGAATATCCTTTCGAAGCTGCTTTTGAGAACACATACTATCCGGCACATAACAGCTCAAAAGAAGATATTGCACAGAAAACGAAAATTGTGTGTGACATTCATGCAACTTCGTATGAACCTGCTGAAAGTGATTATGCTCCTGCAATCCATGCCGCATATATGACAAAAAAATATCTTCAGTGGGCTGATGAAGTTGGACTTGAGGAAGGCGTTGTAGTCGGAATCTTGCTTAGGAATTTTATTCACATTGCTGAATATTTACGAATATTCCAGAAATACGATCTTCCATTCCAGATCATTGGGGAACGAAACCTGTTTTCCCAGCAGGAAGTTTATGATCTTTTCCATTTTATCAGCGTAATGATAAATCCCCATGATGATGTCGCCCTAATCGGTCTTATGCGTAGTCCATTTTTCTGTATAGAATACACCTTGATCTACGAGCTTAAAAATCGCAAAAAAGAGAATTCGATTTTTGACTTCATGAAAAACAATACAGCTTATGCACCCATATATAGTTCTATTTCAAAATGGAGACAATCAGCCCGATCTGCTCACCTTGATGTTTTATTACAGACCATACTTTCACAAGCACATAGAGAGCTCGGTTACGTGAGCGAGATAGGAGGTCCGCAGCGGCTGGCAAACATAGATAAGATCATCAACGTCCTTCATTCGCTCGAGCTCGATGGGAATTCTCTTCAAGAGATTCAAGATTATCTCTCCTATCAATTTGACCATAAAAGCGACGTTGCACAAGCAGATCTGCCCACACCCGCAAAAATACAGATAATGACCATTCATAAGGCAAAAGGACTGGAGTTTCCGTCAGTAATTATTCCTGAACTGGACAGCACTTCTACAAAGAAGGACGCAGGTATAATATATCACAGCAGATTGCTGCCCGGAGAACAAATCGAGGTTGGTATCTCAATAAAAAAAGCTGTTGAATCAAAAAAAACCAACCTGCTCGAGAACATAAAAAAACAGGATAAAAGAGAACAGCAGGCAGAGGACAAGCGTCTCTTTTACGTTGCAATCACACGTGCCAAGTACCGTGTTGCACTGCTTGCAGATTTCAAGGGCAAACCAAAACATAATTCTTGGTGGAATGAATATGTCGCCAAACCCTTTGAACTGCCTTCAAGCATACTTCAAGAAGAGTGGTATGCCATAGAATCACCAGAGAAAACAGATGTTGGCTTTGCAAGTTTTGAAGATATGCGGAATGCTTTAAACAAAGATCAGGAAGTTCATGCTAAAAATATGATCTGGAAAGAGCCCCCCACATTTAAGAAACTGCAAAAGCTGTGGAAGGTTACCCCGCATACTATAATGGAGAGTGTTTTCCCAGAGGTCATATTTGAGAACGATCCTGAGACAAGCAGTCCAGGTAAAACCAAACGCGCCTTCGGCTCGATCTTTCATGCGATCATTGCAAACCATTGGTGGGATTTCTCTGTTCACCAAAAAGAGGTCTCATACTATATTGAAAATACGTTTCCTGAAATCAAATTTGATGAAATCGAATCACAATTACAAGCGCATATATCCAACTTTCTTTCCAGTGTTATTTATCAACACATACATTCTATGAGTGTTCAAGAGCTTTTTCATGAGCTGCCGGTTATTGGATGGCTGGATAACGAAGAACTCTATCTTGAAGTAAATGGAATCTTAGATTTACTCTATAAGAAGAACGACAAATGGTATATAATTGATTTCAAGACGGATAAAACACTGCGATCTCACCACTTATATGAGATCCAGCTCCAGACCTACCAATGGATGGTTAAACAGCTCTTTAACATCGACGCACAGGCATTTATTTACTATTCTTCATTTAATGAATTGCATGAAATAAAATGGGAGGATGAATACTTCACTAAAATATTTCCGAACGAACAGCACCCATTCACTCCCTCTGTATTAGAGAATATATCCGTATCAAATAATGTCCTAAATAACCTGAACTCTCACGAAGATATACTGATCATTAATCCTGCCGGATATCAATCTAAGAGAATGACACAGGGACTGGCAAAGAGAAAACTACTTACTCCAAACTTTCAGATCACTACACTTAATAAAATATTGACGATGAGCCCCACTCAAGCAAAGAGAATTACTCCCGAATGCGGCACTTTGCTTGTCAAAAAATCTTCTGACCAAATTCCCCTGAATGAGGGCACAGCAGAATTGCTTTCTGATGCTTTTCGAAAATGTGCGCTCTGGAAACAGAAATTTAAAGCGAGTGATGAATTTGAGAAAATTCATTTTAAATATGAGAAACTCCGCCAAGAGAAACATTATAGCTACGATTATGAAATTCTGAATACAAATTATCAAAATTTCTTTAAAGATAAAACGGTTATACTAAACGGATTCTATAAAGATACCCCACTTGAATATGAAGCAGTATCACAGCTCTCAAAGTGTGCTGAAAAATTCTATTTTATCAATAATTTTGATGCCTTTAAAATACATTCCTCTTTTGATATTACTCCAAAGATATGGCAGGATATCATACAAAAAGAGAGCAAGTCCAAACTCGTATATACACAATATCACTCAATCGAAACCGAGATCGACTCGATTGCCCGAAAAATACACTACCTGCTAAATAACGGTCAAAACTTCTCCAAAATAAAAGTTGCCGTATCGAGCATAGATACCTATCTTCCTGCGATAAAGAGGATTTTCCCTTCTTATGGCATTCCTTACAACCTGCTTGCAGGCAAAAAACTTATTAATGAACCGCTCACAAATTTTATGATCTCTCTGCTCACAATTATGTTCTCATCGGAAAGACTTACATGGAATACAGTATCCTCTCTTGTGCTTCATCCCATTTTTAATACTAAAAGGAACATTTTCGAACTCGATGCACATGTGAGAAAAAATGGCATACATTATTTTAGTGACATAACGGAAATTGAGAAGATCAAAAATTATTCCGAAGCTGTGCATACAATTACAGATCTGATCGGCAAAATAAAAGATATAGTGATCAATCTATCCGACACTTCACTTCTTGAGAGAATTGATACTTTGTTTAATGAAACTGGTATTAGCACAAAGATCGAACAGAATGAAAGTATGCAGGAGTCCTATCTCTGTGTTCAAAAATGTATAAAAAACACTTTCGATATTTGCCGCGATATTGGGCTTAAACTAAAACCTGATAATCTTTTTAAAGATATTAAAAAAGCTCTGAAAAATCAAGAGATCCCCTCTCGGAGAGGACAAAAAGGCATCGAAATACTTGGATTTATGGATACGTTTGAACTTAATGATGTCATCCTATTCATTGCTGGACTATCAGAAAATTACTTCCCGGTTCCCCAAAAAAATAATCCCTTCGTTTCATCCGTTCCTGCATATAACTGGGAAAAAAGTGTAATGCTTCTTAACCATTGGCGTAAACTGGATTCTGAGCTTTACTACTCTTGCGCAGAGCGAGATATGGATGGAAATGTTCTTAATCCGTCAACCTTACTCGAGACCTTCGAACCAGATAAGATTATAGATCAGGACTGTGAACCGATCACTGCTCGGCAGCATTATCTTACCTATTACTGCCATTTGATCGAAAATCCGATCCTGCCTGTTTTGGAGCGTCATAATGAATATCAAAACGATGTGATGGGTTCTTATAAAGGTTTGGCAAAAACGGATGGGAAGTCCACGCTCACCTTTTCTGCAAGTGATATGAACACCCTTATCCAATGCCCGATGCAGTATTTATTTAAAGATGTGTTAAAACTAAAACTGATCTCCTATGATGAAGATGCCCGGCAAAGATTGCAGCTCGGAAATGTCATTCATAAAGCACTCGAACATTTCGGGAAAATCAAGGGATTTTCATTATTAAAAGAGAACAGAGCTAAAGCACTCGATCTACTTGCAGAATCTCTTTCCTATGCTCTCAATAAATTTCATATTGATGTTAAGAAAGATCTTTTTATTAGAAGAACATATTCACCGTACACCGCTGGGCTGAGTTCCGGCAAAGAAGACAATCTGCTGGTTCAGCTTCTTGCCCTTGTCCGAACTTCTTTGAATGAATATTCCCCAGTCAGTTTTGAACAGGTTTTCGGCATGCTGGAATCCGGGAAAAATGACACATGGTCTGTTTATACACTCAAGAATGATATGGTTACACTGCATTTTCGCGGAAAGATAGATGCTATCTTTAAAAAGCAGAAACAGTCGGAAATACTCGGTATTGATTATAAAACCGGCTCGAGTCCCAGTCCTTCTGAGATCGAGTCATTCTGGGATATTCAATCATTCCTATATATTATGGTATTAAAATCGCATTTTCCTGAAAGCAGGATCACATTTTTTTACGAATCTTTAAAAGACATTGCTTCATCAAAGGGAAAGCAACTTTCTATATATGAAGAGAATGAATTATTCATTATCACTCAGAAAAAAACAGTGCACAGTCAATCCAAAGAAGCTACAAAGAACCTCCTTCTTCAATATGGAACAAAAGTGATAAAAGGTGAGTTCCATATCCGGGAAAGGGAATATGGCAGCAAACCATGCAGCTATTGTGATTTTAATCGAGTTTGCCGAAAGAGCTGCTATCCCTTCAAATTAAAGAATATTCATCAAATTCTAAATATAACATAAAAGGAACGGGCATGAAAAAAAACACAGAAATTTTCATAGTTCTTCTCGTTATTATGTTTGCATCACATATCTTTGCTCAAAATGACTCCTGGCTAAATGAGATCAACAAATATGCCAAGGATCAGAACATCTCTGATGACTCGCTTTATACAATGCTCTCACACTGGGGTTCATATCCAGTAACGGATTCGACAGAAGTGTTCATAACCTATTACAACCAGATCAATGACACACTGGCTGCTCCTTATGTGCTCTATATTCCTCCCGGTTATGACCCAAACACAAAAACTCCAATACTAGTGTATTTGCATGGTGGCGTGAGCACAAAAGATTTCTACTCAATCGAAGAAGGTTTTCCGCAAGATAGTCCGTTTATCCATTTTGCAGAAGAGAACAACTGGCTTATGCTTTTCCCCTTCGGTAACATCGACACATCCTGGTGGGATCTTGCAGGAGTCAGAAACATCCAAACACAGGTCAGGACTCTCAAAACTTATTACAATATCGATGATGACAGAATATTCATGACCGGATTTTCTGACGGTGGCTCGGGCTCTTTCTTTATGGCAATGAGCGCTCCCGATGATTTTGCGTCGTTCTACCCTTTAAACGGATTTCTTTCTGTGGGTTCACAGGTGACAAACACACCATCTTTTATTCCGAATCTCAAAAACAGAAGAGTGAATGTCATTAATACAGATCTGGATCAACTCTACCCGGCTCGCAGAATGCGGCTTTTGATGGACCTGGCAGTACAGGCAGGAGCCGATCTGCTGTACAAAGAATACTGGGGTATCGGACATTCATTTGATTATGCTGACAAAGAAATCCCGATCATGATCGAAAGTATGAAGTTGCAACCGAGAAATATTTTCCAACCACACATCTATTGGGAAACATGGACCCCGAATTATGGAAAATGTGACTGGCTCGAAATTCTCCAAATCGACTCAACTATGATAAAAGCTGATTGGCACGAAGAATATCAAATTCAATTACCTGATGACAGGATCAGTTTCGGGTTCTATCCTGATGATGATTTTGATTATGATGGGGTTATGGTATATAATTTAGTTGAAGGAGAAACAACTGCCCGTCAGATGGGGCTTGAGGAACTGGATCTTATCATAAAAATGGATGGTATTACCCTTCATTCTCTGGATGATATGGACAGCTTGAAAACCTTCAAACAGCGTGGAGACTCAGTCAACCTTACTGTGAAAAGATATGATGAAGAGATTACCCTGTATGGGCAATTTCCTGATACAACCTACCATGATGCGATCGTCTATTCCAAACCATCAGGAGCCGTGCAAGCAGATTATTTCGGAAATGAATTCGTTCTTGAAACTTCACGCGTGAAAAAGCTTGCGATCTTCCTTCATCCTGATATGGTGAATTTTGATAACACTGTAAAAGTGATCATTAATAATAAAGTTGTATTTGATGAAGTTATCGATATAGATCGGGAATTCATGACTGATAATTTCCTGAGGAATAGAGATCGGACTGCGTTGTGGGTGAAGAAGCTGGAGTTTGAAATATAAAAATTCATCCAAAGTAATAAAATTTGACAGAAAGAATTGTTTTTCATTCAGTTTGATTTAGTGAATAAAATCCTTATTAAAATAATTAAGGCGGTGTTATGAAAAAGCTTAGTATGTATTTTATTTTCATTATATTATCAGCAACCTTACTGCACGCCCAGTTCAACCCACCACAGAATTTCTACATTGAACACAACTACATATGCCCTTGTAATTTTTACCACTTGTATTGGGGTGCACCTGAATCGGGAGTTCCGGAACTTGTAAACTATAATATTTATCGAAATTGGGAACTTATTGCCACTCTACCAATAAATTATTTGTCATACTCAGAAGTTGATCCTCCATGGTATCAAGGTACTCCATATATTTATTATTACATCACTGCTCTTTATGAAAATCCTAGTGGGGAATCGACTCCGACAGATACTATATGCTGCGGAGTTGCAGTAACGAATGATGATGAAGTCACACTTTCTTCAAAACTGGTTTTTAAGAACCATCCTAATCCTTTCAAGGGCACCACAACTATCGATTTTAGCATTCAGATGGATTCTTATGTAACTCTCTCCGTGTACAATGTGAAAGGCGAGATTGTTACGACACTTGTGAATGAGTTCAAGCCCATTGGTGATTACCACATTGCATGGGATGGAAAAGATGCGTCGGGTGAAGATGTTTCTTATGGAATATATTTTTATATCATAGAGACTGAATTTAATAAAATTTCTAAAAAACTTGTCGTAATAAGATAATCATTTTTCAAGAATTCACCTTTTCGCAAGCTTACCGAGATGAATCCCGACTTTGATTGAGCGGTCATGGACCACTCCCTGACTGTATGTGTGTCATGGAATGGTCCATGACACCTCGAACAATAGTATTATATTCTGAACATTATTCCAAAAACGATATGATGAAAGAATGCATAATTATACACTGCGTCTTTATCTGCTCCACCCTCTAAAAACCTATATCCTAACTTCAATTTCACTATATCAGAAACACATCCTGCCCACCCAAAGAATATATCTTCAGCACGTCCGTGAGGAGTTGCAATCGCATCACCTTCGATACGAAAATCCATGCAGGGAGTGAATTTCCATGCTAAGAAAAAGTTGATGAGTGGGAGAAATCCGACATTGCTTTTAGAGGATTCCACATATGCGCCCATATTATCTTTGCCTTTCATGGTGATCTTGGCATCTCTAATCATACCTGTAAGCCCAGCCCCAATTCGAAATTGCTTGGAGTTGATGAAATCCCACCTGTAGGAAAGCCGCCACGAGCTGAACTGATACTTTGCCTTAACTTCATAAATCGAAGAATAACTTTGTCCTGCAAAATTAAAATTCTGTTTTGGTTTCCCCTTATAAGTTTTTGTAAAGGGAGCTAAAAGCACAGATACGGTATGTCGCTCCTTAAAGGTATAGTTGAATTTTGTCCTAAAAAAGAGGGAAGCATTAGATCCAACATCATTTTGTAAAGAAAACGTGTTTCCAACAATGTTACCAGGCACTCTCACATCATTATATCCGCTCAGGTTTAGTCCGGTTTCCATATCTGCCATGAACTGCGCATGAATAATTGGAACACATATAAAAAGAACAAATAAACAAGATACTATTAATTTTCTCATTTTTATACCTCTAATTAATATTTATAATATGATATTCACTTTTCTTCTTTGAACAAATGCACATCAGTTTGCGGGAATGGAATCGAGATATTTTCTTGGTCAAAGGTGATCTTCACCTTCTCCTGCATGTCAAAATAAACATTCCAGTATTCCGCATTATCACACCACACTTTTACTGCAAAATTAACTGAGCTGTCACCAAGACTGGAAACTGCAATCAGCGGAGCCGGATCGCTTATAATCCGAGAATCTTCCTTAACTAATCTTGTAAGAACTTCTTTTGCTTTTTTTATATCATCACCGTAGCCGATTCCAAAAGTCATGTCCACACGTCGTATGGGCTCCCGGGAATAGTTTGTGATATTACCATTCGATAGAGTACCATTCGGGATATAGATCATTTTATTATCGAAGGTTTTCATAATAGTGTTAAAAATCTGTATCTCATGAACTTTCCCGATAAATCCCTGAGCTTCTATAGTGTCGCCTACTTTGAACGGTTTGAGTAGAAGTATTAGTACACCACCAGCAAAGTTCGACATACTACCCTGTAATGCAAGACCGATCGCAAAGGTAGCAGCGCCGAGAATTGCTATAAAGGATGTGGTAGCAATTCCTACCATAGATGCCACACTGATCAAGAGCAACACTTTCAGGGCAACTGTGATCATACTAATGAGAAATTTCTGCAATGATATCTCAACATTCCCTTTTTGCATTGCTTTCGTGAAAAGTTTTTTTACTCCTTTTATGATCCACATACCGATTATAAGAAAAAGAATTGCCAGTATCAGTTTTGGACCATATTCCATTACTAACTCAATTGCCTTATCAAAGTAAGGTTTTGTTGCTTGAACTGCATCCATATTATGTTCCTCCTGAAATTTATTTTATTACTTCGGTTTAATATACCGGTGTTTTTTGCCTTTTAAAAACCAATTTATAAATAATCTAACAACGCAGGCAAGTCAACTATTTTAGATTCAGACAATTTATTGTGGTGAGGTTCCACACCCATTATATACTTTTCCATCAAGAAATAGCTTTACATGATACGGAAAGGTTTGATCGCTTTTTTTATCATAACAATTTTTCTTTGTGATCACAACTTTCAGAGTATTATCGTCAGATTGGGCAGTGTACACTTTATCACCTTCTTCAGAATCCACAAGCACTGCCGAGGGAAATCTGTACACTTTATTTTTCTTATCAAAAAATACTGCTATCTCATTATTAAAGATTGTGAGTGACCACAGAGGATCATTGCTCAAAGCCCAGAAATAATCTGCGGGAAGTTTGAGTTGTCTTTCATTTGGATTCACCAGCTCGCAGTTCTGATATGATTTATCACCGATCGTGATCATTGCCATATCACCTTTATTCCAGAATTCGTTTACTCCATCGCTGTAGCGAGCACCTGAAGCGGATATCGTACGTGGCAATTTATACACCTCGTAACCGTGATACAAATACGCAGCATCATCCTGAAAGTGTACTGTGTAAAACTCATCATTTTCACACTGAAATACAAACACATTATCGGAAGGGATGTTATATTTGGGGGGGGAACTTAAATTGCACCTCTTTGCACATGAGCAAACAAGAATAATAATCAAAATTAAGGGAATAAATATTTTCTTCATAGCATCTCCATAGCTTGATTTAACACATAAAAAATTCTTTTACTCATATAAGTTTTGTCAATGTTATCGGAAAAAGGGATATTTATTAGAAGAAAGTACCTAGTAATGATAGTAATGATTATTATGCTTCTGCGACGACTGAGTCGTCGACTCCAAATCATTTTCCATTTTAAATTTTCTATTTTACATTTTCCATTGCGAAGCGTCAGCGAAGCATAACCATCTTCCTCACCACAGCATTACCATTATATTCCAGTTTATACAAATATGTTCCCGGGGTAACCTGCTTGCCCTGCTCATCCGTGCAGTCCCAGTAAACCACAGCATAAGGTGCAAAATCATAATTCTCAGATGTAAATCGTTTCACTAACTGTCCTTTTGCATTGTATATTGTCAGAATAATATCTTCTATGTGATGGCTGTCGTGCACACTGAAGAGTATTGAAGTCCCATCATGAAAGGGATTAGGAGTATTCTGCAGAGTATAGAGCCAGTCATTATAATTTTGTGATGGATCAACAGAGATCGTATCCTGGTATTCATACGCTCCTATATCTATTCTGCCACCAGATATTCTTGGGTTACCTGCAAGATCGTAAGCCGGTAAGTGTAATCCGGTTGTGTCTGTTGTACCCGAATCTATACATGGTGAACCGTATGATAATGAATAAGGATACTCGCCTGAACAAATCCATAGAGGATCCCCATCTATATTTCCATCCAGCCAGTTAAGTGTATTATTCCCCAAAACCATAATGCCCCACATACCGCCCCGTATGAGACTATTTCGCACAGTAAGAGTACAAGGCATATCTCTTCCATCAACAACTATTTCTCTCGGAATATCTCCATATAAAATTGAATTAATAATATTTACCTCTGCACCATAATTTAACTTGACTGCTCCCCCAGTCGGTGTTGTATTATCACCAATAGTTGAGTTTATTAAATCTACCTTTGCATTATTTATTACTGTTAGTGCAACTGATGAGTAAGGCCAAAATGTATCATTATTAACATTATTTGTAATTTGAACATTCTTAAAAACTCCATGAAAAATGTCTGGGATTGTCATACGACCCGCAACAAGTATACCACCACCATAACCCCAATCGGGATCATCATCTGGTAAATTGTGATTTACAACACAGTTCTCAACTGAAAATTCTCGCTCAACTTCATCAAGAACAGATCCTAATCCCAAAGCAAGACCACCACAATTATCATAAATATATATATTTCTTAAAAGCAGATTGTCCGTATTACTGATTATCATTCCACTTTCACCTGATCCTTCACTGTTGTAAACAGTAATATTCTCTAAGATAACATTCTCATTATTTAATGATATTTTTAATCCACCAACATTTCTATGATAACCATTTGTAATTGTTATGTTTTTAAGTGAATAATCTTGATCAATATTTCTATTATTTATTAAATAAGAATGTTCTTCTCCGTCTAAAATTGTACTTTCCATGATTTCACCAATAAGAGACACATAACTTCTCAAGTTTAATGGAAATTTCTCGTCATTATTACTAGGAGAATAAATCCCATCAGCAATATGAATTGTATTAGGATGTAGACTATCAGATGCGATTTTTGTAAGTGCAAAAGAGATTGTTTGCAAGGGCTCATCCGGATTCATACCACTATTATTATTATCTCCATCCGGACTTACATATAAATCTTGATTAATAGGATCAATTTTTGCATGCAATATATTCATTGTAACATCATTTACAGGATAGCCATACAAATCTACAGATGTAACAAAATATGAGTCAGGATTCATTACCGTAAAGGTATCAACTATTATTTCAATGGGAGGACAGGTTGAAGATTTATGAAAATCACATCCTCTTGCGGCATAATTTATATAAATATTACAAAGTATTTCACTATTAAAACTAATTGTAGAGTAATCCAGTAAAATAATTCCACCACCAGTCTCAAACGCATGATTATTAGATATTGTAACTCCCTCCATAATAATCTGAGCATTACTGCAGAAAATGCCACCACCTGCGCTGGCAGTATTATTCTCTATTATACATTTTTTTATTTGGGGATTTGAATTATAAATTCCAATTCCTCCTCCATCATTAAAAAAACTATAAAATGGAGATCCAGAACCGTTCCGAAGTGTAAAACCACATAAAAGAGTATTCTCATTTTCACCAGAAACAATTTGAACCACACTCCCGTTTTGATTACCATCAATTATTGTTTGGCTTATAAAAGAGTCTGCTTCTGTTATAATATATAAGCTGGCAACATTGATGTTTTTTCCATTAAAGTTTATGTTTTCATAATATATTCCTGGATAGACGAGAACGGTATCACCATCTGTGGCTGCATTTATGCCTTGTTGTATAGTGGTATAATTTCCAGGTTCTGTTGTATCTATGATAATAGTATCTGATAAAACTAAGGAAGATGATAAAATAAAAACTAATAATAAAATTGTTTTTTTTTTATTTTTTTCCTATGTAATGTGAATATAATCTTTAGTTTCATAACACATCCCCCAATCCCCTCCTATTAGAGGGGATTTCTGGATGTGTGTATTTATACTTATCGAATCATCAATAACATTCTCTTGATTATTTCATTTTTCCCGGTTGAAAGTTTATATAAATAAATACCGTTACCTAATCGTTTTCTATTATCATCTTCTCCATTCCATGTTATACTATGATTTCCTGCCGGTAATTTTCCATTGACAAGGGTTTTAACTCTTTGCCCTCTGATATTATAAATAGTGATTTCAACAACAGCTTCTTTTGGTATTGAATAGGATATTTTAGTAGAAGAACTGAAGGGATTTGGAATACTTTGTAAAAGAGAAACTTCGGTGGGAATTATAATATCTTCACCAAGGTTAAGTCGAACTATTGAATATTCCTGTTTCCCAGCTATTAATTTTCTCTCAATATATACAGCATACGAGAAATCATATACATAATAGTTATTAACTTTTTGTTTATCTCCCCTTCCTGTAACAAATTGAAAAGTGAGTTCATTATCTTCTTTATTTGCATATTCTGTATATGCCAGAATTTGTGCTTCAGTGCTGTCTACAACTGTGGCACCCACACATACATCATCTTCAAAAACACCAATTTCCATGATACCTTCATCAATCTCCACTATATAAATTGCTTCATAATCAGGTTTATCAGTATAGTCAAAATTCTGAGGTTCTGATTTTTCAGGATTAGAAATCTTTTCGTCTGAATTATTCCATTGGAAATCAGTGATCGTATTATGAATTCTAACAAGATATCCTTTTCCATATTCCATTGGTATAGGACCCCAAGGATTTATAATAGATTTTCCATTTTTATATTCCATTGATCCATCATGATAATAATAATCCTCAGATTTAATAGACCAAATGTTATCCCATTCATCCCCAAATGCAACATCAGACATCTGAGTTTGTGGTAGCCAATAACCTATCCAGTTCCATTTACAATAATAATCGTTTGCATATAAAGTTATAGGTGTGTCCGGTGCAACTCTGCTGCCATAAAGTGGTAAGTAACTATCATCTGTATTATCTGTCCAGAGTTTGTAGCCGGATGTGCTTTTAATATTATCCAATCCATTAAAATCCCAATCTCCATAAATATATTCCAAATACACATCATCTTCCCCTTGTAATTCTAAATATGTTGGGAAAGGTTCAATATTTTGTAACACATCAGGAGCAAAGACAGGGTCGTTACCGTCTCTTTCCAGTCTTGGGAAGGACACCCAGTTCCATTCGATTTTTATCTTCTTTATGTCATAAACGGTCGGGTAACATCCCATATCTGCCCTCGTACCGTCAGGATCGTTGTATTGTGAGCTGGGATCACCAGCATCGATACAGGGGCTACCTTCGAGGAGATGGTAAAGGTGGTTGCCTTCTTCCATTAAAAATGGGTACTCATCAATATTATTTTCAAAATTTCCTGTATATGAATAATAGCCACCAATAGCATCTAATCCGCTTTCAATATCACAGTAGTAGAAATTAGGATCAGAAGATGTATCATTTAAATATACTTTATAATCATGATCCCAAAAAATACAATTCCTAAAGGTTGGGTCAGAATTAGATGTGCAGAATATAGATCCCAAATAACCCCAGTTACCGTAAATGGTACAACTTAATAAATTAGGATTACTATTTCTAAGAAATAATGCTGCTCCAGTGTTACTATAGCCATTTTTTATTATTAAGCAATATTTTATTGTGGGTGAAGAATCGTACAAACAGACTCCTGCTCCGGGAGAACACAAATTATTCTTAATGGTGCAATTTAATATCTGAGGATTTGAACTTTCACAATAAATCCCACCACCTCCTTTAGTATTGGGCCATTCAGGATTTGACCAAGCAGTATTATCCATTATAATGCAATCTTTAATTATTATATCTGAATTTTTTAGATATATTCCTCCACCACCATGATTTGCATGATTATTTTCAATGATACAATTTTCAATAATAAGATTATCATAATCTTTTACAAATATTCCCCCACCATTAAATAATGGATCTGGGAGATAACGATCATCTTTACAATAACCATTGGATTTACCATACTCTATAATACAATATTCCAAGCTTGAATTATTAGCTTCAGGAGTTTCATTGAATGAGAGCCCTTTCCAACCGATATCATGAGGACCGGTAAATTTAATCATTTTTTCCTCTGTTCCTTCTGCCAACAGTTCTCCTTGTATATCTAATCCATAATGCCCTAAAAAAATTAGCTGTGATCCAGGTTCCATTATCACTGTATTACCATCGGGTATATTCAAATCACCATCTACAAAAAGAACGTAATCTTCATGAATAACACCTGAGTTTAGGGATCCCCCCTCCATAAAATATGATGGTATCATGAGAGAAGGATCACCTAAAAGATTCATAGTAACTATTTGCCAAAGCCAAGCATTTTCGTCATCTGGAGTACTTGGCATATCGCTATATGCATAATATTTTGCTATGTTCAAAGATAATCCAATGCCTCTTTTCTCTGATCCTGATAAAGTTGAATAATAAGCAAAAATCTTTGACATATGTATACCAGGGTCCTCCTGCAACCCAACCCGACGTTGTCCAATAGATATACCACCATCCCAAGCTAGTATTTCCAATATAAGCATATGCACCATTTGGTGCCAAGAGAAATTTCTCAGCAATCGCATCCGACTGACTGAATTCAGCTGAGAAACAACCATTTGAGATGATAAAGCCCCTGTCTGCATTCGTAAGTATGCTGGGATTTGTTATCTCCATGACTTTGTTAAAAGTTGCATGACCGAAATGATGCAGAAATCCAAACCCAGAATTTATAGTTCCAACTACAGATTCACCATTATATAATTTTGTATATTCTAAGTCATCACAATTATCTTCCACTATTTCATATACTTGTTCGCAAAAATCTTCTCCAGTAGCATGATCTTCTTGTATGTCCTCTCCAACAAAAACAAAATGATTACTGCTAGCTGAGCAATAGTTAATTGTTTTATCCAAAATATTTTCCAGTTCAACTGCACTAGAAACAGGAATTCTTCCAACGCGCACCTCTGGATTACTATCAATTTCATCATTCTCTGTAGTTGCCGCATATATCCCATCTCCATTACTATCCCACGTTCCATCCAAACCACCATAATATGTATCACATTCAACATCATAATCCCATCTTAATGGATTTTGGGTATGGCAGTATAAACGACGAGTAGGTATAATTTCAAAATCTCCTCCAAGCATAAGATATCTTAGTCCATAACCAACTGAAGCGTAGGCTTGATAAGCATCGATAACAAAATTCCTTATTTTATCCGCTCGGTCAACACCCGTATAATTAGTATATATATCTTCAATAGTAAATACACCAATCTTTTGCAAATTAGTAGTATTCAAATATGGATTACAGTTACTTTCCCTCCAATCAATATAGTCATCAAAAATAGATACCCACTCACTTTTTGTAATAATAATCATATCATATGGATCATTGGGATCAACAAGAGATTCTTTTATTGGTTTCCATTTATCGCAATTCTTATGGTAGGAATCAATTAATTCAGGATTTATAACAAGATCTCTAATTGTCTCTTTAGTTTCAAAATCATTTGTAAGCATAATATTTTGATTGCCTTCAATAGCTGAATCATATTCAGTTTCAATTACTATCTTACATTTTTGTTGCCATTTGATTTGTTTCTTTATAGGATTAAAAAGATAAGGGAATAGGGTCACATAAAATAAATCATGCCCCTGTAATCTTTGTGTGCTTCCTTTAGAATATCTTTCTGATGGAGTAAATGCATCCATTTTATAAATATCAGCATAAATTTCCAAATCTGTTTTTATCTGAGAAGATGTATAATAACCCTGTGATGGTTTAATAAATACGTTATCTATAATTTTTTCATTACCTAAAAAGTTTACTGTTATATCTTTTACTTTTTCACCCATAGGTAAAAGTATTGTTTTATTTATATACGGCAGCATTGGATATCCCACAGTTTGTAATACGTTGATATCGTTTGCAAAATACTGCTCTATAATAATAGGATCTTCAATTTTAATTACAAATTCCAATTTATCTGAAAATAAATAAAATGGAATGGTCATAATAACAATCAATAAAATAATCTTTTTAAAATTCCCTTTTGTTTTCATTGTTTCCTCCATGATTTCTATTCAACGATATAGGAATCGTCTAAAATTTTTATTTTGATTTTCGTTTTATTGTTATATGGCATCATTATGTCGATAAATTTTAGTGAATCATTTTGCATATATTCACCCTCAAAGTCACCTATGCTTGGACTACTCCTGGTTGTGCAACCCGAAGTGTGGCTTTTTTCAAACCTGAAAACATAGTAATCAGTTTCCTCACCAACTTCCAAGCTGTCTATCATTATAATATTGTCTGTACATTTGATGTTTAATTCCACATCATATACGGTTACTGAACTATTATTGTAAAACATGGCTTCGTGGATTTGATAGGTGCTATAGTCGCAACTTAAGCTAAATATAAGAAACAATAAAATAATAAAAGTGACTTTTATAGTATTCATCCTTTGATAACCTCTATCTTTTTCTCCTATCTATTGTCCTCCTTCCATTGTGGTGTCAATGAAAGAGTAATTCCCATAAGTTCATTCTCTGTTCCCAAAACTGTTCCTCGATTAATAAATTCCGTTTCCATATAAATAACTCCTCTAATTTGGGAAGTGCGATAGAGGAGTGTAACTATGTGAATTTGTTCTTAACACTTACGTCCATTATTTTTCCTTTTCAGATTTCATAATAAAATTGAAATTTTCAATTTAAACAAAACATGCATGTATCATTTTTTTGTCAAATTTAATTTTGTTCTTAAGAAATATCTTGTTACATTGCCACTATATAGCACGATTTACAAGAATTAGTATCAAATTTCTATGCTTGGATTCCTCAACGGATAAACCGTCAGAATATTAATGTATATCCCCAACATCCAACTAAGTTGTGTATAAAACAGGAATAATCTCTCTTTTTGTCTTGTGAAGGGTATCAATCAACAGCTATAGTAAGTATTGCATGTCCATATTAAATAGTCCGCTATCCTTGTATTCATAGACTCCTTTAAACATATTTATGAAATTTTAGATTATCTCTCTATTGGAAAACTTGATTGCATATCCCCCAATATTTTTCAATAATTTTGCAATTTCAGAGAGTGGAATACGGAGAAAGGGAGATGGCGAATGTACAATTTTGAATTTTCCAAAAGCGTTGCTATCCGCCAGCCCAGTTTACCTCATTAAATTCTTTTATTTATTTAATCGGGGTGAAATCTTTTTTTATTTTTAACCCGTGAAATCTGCCTTTTTATTTCATTGGGTTCATTCGGATTCAAACTTTCATTATTTAACTTGGAACGGTTTCCATTTCAAGAATAAGTACACTGGACTTCATCGCGATTCCTCGGAGTATTTGAGTCTCAACATGAAATATATTATTTTTATTTTCTGATTGTCTCGTTATCAGAAAACTTGCGGATAAATATTACTGCCAGGAAATATTGTTTATCTAAAAATGTAAACTAAATCAAACAAAATTCATGCATGTTTTATAAAAAAATAGAAACGTATCTCAAGCGCTCAAGCCAATTCTCGAGATTGCTTCAATCGGTCGAGACCTCCCGGGCACTTCGCCTGTCGGGCTTGAATAGCTCTGCAAAAGCTCTTGCACTTAGTCATGTTTTCAGCAATTCTGATAAATCCATTTTACTTGTTGCAGAAAATGATTCCATCGCACAGCATGCCTGTGATGATCTTGAAGTTATTCTGGGAAGGGAGAAAATATTTCATCTGTCGGGCTATGAATTGCTTCCCTACGAGCAGTTCTCTCCAAGAAAAACAGTCCAACTCGAACGAAGCAATACGCTTTCCGCAGCAATTTCAGGCAAAAGCGGTATTTATGTTGTTTCATTAAGAGAATTACTTCGAATCATCAGCACGCCTAAGATATATAAAAAACTGCTTCTCACTCTTGAAAAAGATAAAGAATATAATATTGATTTGATACTATCACATCTTGTTTCTGCCGGATACCATAATACATCGCAGATCGCTCAAGCGGGTGAGATAAGTAAACGTGGCGGAATTCTTGATATTTACTCACCCCAAAACAAGAACCCACTTAGATTGGAATTATGGGGCGATGAGATAACTTCAATTCGTGAATTCGATCTCTCTTCACAGCTCTCATTGAGAGAAGATCTAATCGAAATAATTGCACAGCCAATACGTGAACTTTCACTTGAGCATCTTAAAACGAATATTCCTGAACGACTGCAGAATAGGATCGCAGAGAACGGCTTTTATGAGGGAATCGAGCATGACATTTCATTGCTACTTGAGGAAACTTCCTCTTTTTTATCCTACTTTACTCCTGAAAATTGTATTTTAGCTCTGGATAATGAAGAAAAATTTGCTGGCGCTCAGGCACATCTTTTTGATGAAGTTCAAGAGAATTATGAGAAAAAGATTTCACATGTAAAATATGGCCTTGTCCCGGAACCACATACCCTTTTCAAAAAGCAAACAGACCTTGAAATGGAAAATTTTCAAACACTTCATTTTACGCAAGCTGATATTAGCGCTGTAAGATCATATATTGAATTCTCCTGCAAGACTCAGATGAACTATAACAGCAAACTGGAACTCCTTACCGCTGATATTGAACAACTCATAAGAAATAAATTTTCTGTTATCATACAGTCTGACAACATAAGCCAGAGCAATCGAATGCAGACAATGCTTACTGATTTTGCAGAAAATGTTCATTTTCATGTTGGGGTATTTCAGAAAGGTTTTATTCTTGAAGATGCAAAGCTTGCAATATTTACAGATCATGAAATTTTTAATCGATACAGGCAGAAACGAAGATTCGCGCATTTCAAAAAAGCAGAGGCGCTTTCAGATTATGAAATCCTCAAACCGGGAGATTATATCGTTCATATAGATTATGGCATCGGGATTTTTCAAGGTATTGAGAACATCTCGGTTCAAGAACGAAATATGGACTGCCTCCTCCTCCAGTATGCAGATAATGACAAAGTCTATGTTCCGACAGATCAACTTCAGCAGGTTGCCAAATTCGTTACTCAGGAAGGCATCATTCCCGAGCTGCATAAGATAGACAGCACTCGTTGGGAAACCACCAAGAAGAAGCTCAAAAAGGATGTTGAGCAAATCGCTGCCGATCTGCTGTATCTCTACGCACAAAGAAAAATTGCTGTTGGCTACGCATTTGCTGAAGATACAGAGTGGCAAAAAGATGTGGAATCCTCTTTCATCTACGAAGATACTATAGACCAAATAAAAGCCACAGAAGAGGTGAAGGCAGACATGGAGACTGCGATTCCAATGGAACGTCTTATCTGCGGTGATGTAGGTTTCGGAAAAACAGAAGTGGCAATACGAGCAGCTTTTAAAGCAGTAATGGACAGCAAACAGGTTGCGTTCCTCGTCCCGACTACCATTCTCGCAGAGCAGCATTATATCACTTTTTCCGAGCGACTAAAAGACTATCCTATTCGCATTGAGATGTTAAGCAGATTTGTCACACCAACCAAACAGAAAGTTATCATAGATAGAATCAAATACGGAGAATCGGATATTATAATAGGCACACACCGCTTACTTTCCAAGGATGTGCAATTCAAAGAACTCGGGCTTATTATTATTGATGAGGAACAGCGCTTCGGTGTCCGTCATAAAGAAAGATTAAAAGCACTCAAGCATAATGTGGACGTGCTCATGCTGTCTGCAACTCCTATCCCGAGGACACTGAACATGGCTCTTACGGGTGTGAAGGATATGACGATCATGAACGTACCTCCGGAAAACCGTCTCCCTGTGCGTACTGCTGTGATAGAATATAATGAGGATCTGATCATCTCCGCAATCCGTAGGGAGATCGACAGGCAGGGGCAGGTCTTCTTTCTTCATAACAGGGTTGAGACCATTTATGGCATGGAAGAAAAGCTGAGTGCGCTTATGAAGGATGTAAGTTTCCACGTTGCTCATGCACAAATGTCTGCCCGGGAACTCGAGCAGGTAATGATGGACTTTTATCATCACCAGTTTGATGTGCTTGTGTGCACCACAATTATCGAATCGGGCATTGATATTCCTAATGTGAATACGATCATAATAAATCGTGCTGACAAATTCGGTCTTGCACAACTTTATCAATTGCGCGGTCGGGTCGGGCGGTCAGATCACCAGGCATATGCCTATCTCATTGTGCCTAAGAAAATCACTAAAACCAGTAATGAACGATTGAGAACTATTGAACAGCATGAAGCTCTCGGTTCGGGATTACATATAGCAATGCGGGATCTTGAAATACGTGGTGCAGGAAACATTCTCGGCAAAAAACAGCACGGCATTATGAACACGATCGGCATGAATTTCTACAATCAGCTTTTAAAACGAGCTATTGACAAAATCAAACAGGGTGAGGACAGAGATATATTTGACACAGAGCGCTATCATACAAAAATACAATGCGAAATCCCCTTTTCTTTGCCGGACAATTTTATTGAGGATGATGCGATCCGTCTTGATTTTTACAAACGCCTGAACAATGCTGAAGACGATACAAAATTTCAATCTTTACAGGAAGAAATGCGCGATCGCTTTGGTCCACTCCCTCAAGTTACTCAGTACGTATTTCAATACTATCATGTGTCCTACTGGCTGGCAAAGTCTTCCATCTCATCGTTATTTATCGGAAAAAGAAAGATCACAGTTGAAGTTGACTCCACAGTGCTCACCAAAAACAGGATTGAAGATATCATAAAACATATTCCACATGATGTCCAATTCAGTATGACAAAAGGAGCAAAAATCACGATCAAGCTGTCCCACAATAAAATTGACAGTTTCAAGGCGAACTTTGACGTTTGCATTCAAATAATTAAAATATTAAGTAAGAAAAAACCTGATCGAACATAAGAAGGATTTACATGAAAAAATCTACAAAAATAATTCTCATAGTCATTGTCATCGTTGCTGCTGCACTGATCATAATCAACAATTTCGTACGAAAAGATACAGATGTACTTCTTGCAAAAGTAAATGATAATGAAATCTATCATTCTGAACTTGAAAGCACAGCTGCCATGTATGGCTTACAATTCACTCAGAAAGATGCAGTTCTCATTCTCGACCAACTTATCAATAATGAGGTTGCTCAGATATATGCAGAGAAGACTGGGATGATTAATGAACCCGGATTCAATAAAGATTTTGAGTGGCAAAAAAATGAGATACGCAAGGAACTGCTCATTAACACAATGCTCGAGGACATTACAAAAAACAAAGTCACAATTTCTGATGATGAACTTCAGGAATATTTGGATGAGAACCCATTTGTGAAGATCAGGACGATCTTTATCCCCGTCAAGGATGATACAATAAAAATAGAAAAAGAAATTTATCAAGCATATGAAAAACTTGAAAATGGTGCTGATTTTGAACATCTGCAAAAAAAATATACTGATAAAGCGTATCGTACCCCGAATAATAAAGCCGAACTGATCAAACTGGAAGTACTGCAAAATATCCTGCCTTATGACAGCACTATTCCGGCAATTGGTGAATTTACCCAGCCCGTGCTCACAAAATACGGCTATTACATAATCAAACGCTATGATGACCCTACTCTCGAAGAGATAAGAGAGGAAACGGGTACAACCATTCAAAATGAGAAAGAAAAATCCTATCTAAATGAATACCTTGAATCTTTTAAAGAAGATATCATTATTAATGATGCGAATCTGGAAAAGGGACTTGCTTCTAAAACAGGTGCCAATGATGAACTTGTAGTTGCCACAAAAGGAGATATGAAGCTTCTTTTCGGGATGCTGAAAAAATATTTCGACTTCTTCCTTACAACAGAGCAGAGGGAAAATCTTGCATATCTCGACTATAAGGATATCACCATCCAGATTGCGTTACAAGAGTTCCTCTATAGAACTTCGCTCAATGAGAATTATGAGTCATCAATGAATTTTATCTCTCAATGGGAGGCGCAATCGCAGGAATTCGACACAAATTGGGATGATTACGTAGTTCAGCAGGTTTATAGTAAGGTGATCAGTCCCGCCATGCAGGTTAGCGAAGATGAGATTCAGGATTACTATGATGCTCATAAAGGGGAATTTATTGTAGACAACGTCCAACAGCCACTCTCTGATGTTCACTATGATATTAGTCTTGACCTGACGAATAATAGGTACATGGACTGGTTCACGAATGTTATCAATGAATACAACATAATAATTGAAAAATATGAAGAAAATTTATAGTTTTTTTCTGTGTGTAATACTCATATTATTGATCCTCCAGTGCAATAAAGAGGAGAGTAAGAAGAGTATCGTAGTTGCTGAAGTGAACAATGAAAAGCTGTATGAACACGAATTCCGTTCACTTTTCACAGAAGAAGAGTGGTTGAAAGCAACCCCCGAAGAAAAGAACCAGATCATCAATGATTGGATAGAGATAACCCTTCTTGCCCAAGAAGCGGAAAAGCTCGGTCTGGACAAAATTCCAGAAGTGAAATTCAATATCAAATATGCGGAAAGAACACTCCTTGCAAACGAGATCCTTGCTAAAAAACTCAAGGATATTTTTGTGTCTCGCGATGAAGTTCTGGATTATTATAACCTGCATAGAAATGATTTTTTGAAAGACAGAACATTATTCAAGATCCAGCAGTTTATTGTTCCAACCTGGGCTATTGCCGATTCAGCAATTAAACTATTTCATGAAGGTGAAGCGTTCTACACGGTTGCAAAAAATACCGGTTCCAACTATCTGGTGAGAACTATCACACAGAATGAAGTCACGCCTGCATTCTGGGATTTTGTTTCTGGTATGAATAAGTGGCATATTCGTATTATTGATGACGAAGCAAAGCTCAAGATCGTTCAACTTCTTGATATTCAGGAAGAAAGCTCCCCTGTTCCTTTCCAGGAAATTAGCGACTCTCTTCTTATAGAACTTCTTGAAATCAAACGAGGAGAATTTTTGGCTAATGCCTTAGATAGTCTGGAAATCAATTACAAAGTTAAAATTTATTAGGAATAGTATGAAATTTTTACAAACCATCTTATTCATTTTTATTCTGACCATCAGCAGTATGCTGTATGCGGAAGAAGTGGACGGCATCGCTGCGATCGTTGGCAACCAGATCATTCTGAAATCAGAGATCGAAACAAACTACGAAGAATTGAAAGCATCCTCTGCACTTGGAGAAAATGTTACAAAAGAGAACATTCTACGATTGCTGGTTGAGGAAAAACTCATAGCTGAAAAAGCAGAACGTGATGACATTACTGCATCAGATGGTGAGATTGAAATGCAGCTCGAGCGAGTCATGCAAAATATCATTGCACAGTTCCCTACTTATCAGGATTTCCTCCAAGTACTTCAAAACGAGGGACTGACAGCAGATGGTTTAAAGGAACGTTATAGAAACCAAATTGCGAAACAGGTTGTGAGGGACAAATTGCTTCAACAAGAGGTTTTATCGAAAATCAATGTGTCCGAATACGAAAAGAGACAGTATTACGAAACTCATTTGGACAGCTTTCCCGATAGACCCAGAATGGTAAAAATCGCGGAAATATCTATAAAACCGGCTATGGGAAGTGAGAGTCTTGACCAGGCATTACAGATGATTGAGGATATCCAAGATGAGCTGAATAAAGGTGCTGATTTTGAAGAACTTGCCCGAAAATATTCAGATTGCCCTTCCGCTGCACAGGGTGGTGATCTCGGATACTTCTCCCGTGGACAAATGGTTCCTGAATTTGAAAAAGCTGCTTTTGCTCTTGAGATCGGTGAAGTCAGTGAACCGGTACTTACCGAATTCGGTTACCATCTCATCAGAGTAGATGATAAACGTGATGGCGAGATCAAAGCACGTCATATTCTTATTGAAGCATCAATGTCGGACAGCGATAAAGATAAAATCACTCAACTTGTAGATGAAGTGTATCAAAAATTGCAAAATGGTGCGGACTTTATCGAAGTTGCAAAAGAGTATTCTACTCCATCCGAAGAAACTGACGAAGATGTTGTTATTGATGAATATCCTGTTGATCAACTGGATCAAACACCTCAGATCGGCACTTATATTAAAGACCTGCAGGAAGGTGAATTTACGGAAGCGTTTGAAATTGATGATACGTATTATATTTTTAAAAATATCGGATATGCTGACCCCCGTCCTTATACCTATGATGAAATCTCTCAGCAGTTAGAGCAGATTGTTTTTCAACAGAAACAGCAAAAAGCGATTGATGAATGGATAACTAAACTAAAATCCGAGATCTATGTGAAAGTGATCGAATAGTTATTATATTTAAAAAAACCGAATGAACTTTGCGAAAGGAAGGACTTGTCCGCCCACTGGCGGAAACTTTCGCAAAGGCCCAATTACGGTACGATCCTCCTGCCCATTGCATCGCTTCTGCCTGGAGAGTTATCATAAATTTCCGAAACATAATATATCACGGCAGGATAATCTCGTGGGAATTTTCCGTGGAAATAACTGTGCACATCATTAATATAACGCACAACCAACCTCTCATATTCTGTCAGATCGGGATCGTCAGGATGAAGCAAACGAGCAATGGTTTTCAGTTTATAAGATGGTATATCAAGAAACACAATTGTTGAGGAAGGATCGGTCATCTGGTTGAGAAAGGTCTGGGTCTCGAACTCGGGTGTTGAATATAATTCAAGAGAAACCTGCCGATCCTTATCATATAGCGAGTCAATATTGGTGTAAAAATAACGAAGAATCTCAAGCTTTTTTACAAAAGATGAATCTCTTGTATCTTCCATCAACTTAATAAGTTCGGGGAGTTTCTCAGCTTTAGGTAAAAATCCCATCCCCTTTACCGCATTGTTCAGTTTGAATTGAGAATCTTCTCTCTTACAACCATAAGTTGCAACGATCCCGTTATGGGGTCCAGCTAGTTCAGGCGGCTTCATTTGCAAAAAACGATCAAGTGTTCCAATCCTTTTCTGAACATCCCATTCCATGAATTTTTCAGGAAATTCGACAAGGTTGAACTCTTTCCATTCTCCATCCACGCGTGCCTTTATAACAGATTCACCGGGTTGTGGAGTTATCACACAATCCTGCTGAAAGTAGTTCTCGATCCAAAAATTTTTAGCTGCTTTATTGGTATTTTTACAGGAAACAAGTGCGAATATCATTCCGAGAATAAGGCATACATTGACCATTTTTTTCATTATTGATGCTCCTAATTTTTTTCTGTGATTCGAATGAATGTGAATTCCCAATTGATTGTCAATTTTCATAAAAAAAGAACAGGAATACCCCCAAAAATTATAAAGTGATATTCTGGAAGTATTATGAATAAAGGGTTTGCAGGATTTTTGGGGTGGAAAATTACTTTTGGAAAAGTGATTAATTTTAATCATAGTGATAAGTCAATTATTACTTTCAACCGAAGCACGACATGCGAATAGCATA